>RCNC010000539.1_pt1 | contig 24257 bp, 22 predicted proteins | sample 2041301 | NCBI WGS metagenome assembly RCNC01 (sample SAMN09708231, study PRJNA481090) | Marine sediment metagenome, whole genome shotgun sequencing project. | biome: marine sediment; feature: ocean; material: sediment; isolation source: Sewage treatment plant 13A marine sediment (STP13A) ...
TAACATATTATAAATGATATACATTAAATTTATGGGGGAAATTAATGAGAGAAACATGCACAAGTGAAACCCCTTCTGACGGAACTCCTTATAAATGGATTCATCCAGATGCTAACTGTATAGACTCATTTGATGCATGGGAATCAGAAGAAAGTTATGATGAATATAAATGCCCTCATTGTGGAATTGAATTTAAAGTTTATGTAGATAAATAGAATAAAAGCGAAAGGTGATATAATGTCAGATAGTTCATATGTCCTTGCAGGTTTTGAAACATTAGGAACTTATTGGAAAAATCTTGCTGTAAAAGATACACGTGGTAGTTGGTCTGAGAATTTTACCCCAGAAATAATGGCTGCGTTCTTATCTCAGACTTGCCATGGATTTCTTCATTCATTTGGACAAAACTTTACTGGCAAAAAGAAATATGATAAGTATATAGCGAGTGAAGTAAATGTTTTTACTGAGAATAGAGATTATGGTAGATTTTCTATCCGGATTAGGTGGTTAGAAATATGAAAGCCTCACTTCTCGGTGGGTTCGATTCCCACGCGCCCTCGCCATTTAGGTTCAGGGACTTGCGGGGTTATATTCTGAGCCCCGCATTTTCTATTTCTGGCCAATATCCCTCTGCGTCTCAGGTACGACGAAGCCCCCCCCGTGTTGGAGACGCAACGATGGCGTTCCATCTCAAATTCCACGGCAGGTAGCAAAAGAACCATATCAAAGGGGTCAAACCTACATATGTGGCAAAGTCATCATCAAGAGGGTCAGGCGGCTTCGTCAGATGTGTAGGTTTGACCCCCCTGTTCCGCAATGAGAAGAATTGTACCTGACAAGGACCCGAAGAGGCTGTTTTGGAGTCGAAAAGATGCTGAACGGCCCCCCCCTGGGTGCTTGAAGAAAATTCTTCTTGCACTGAGGAAAAAGGGTGTGTTATATCTATAGGTACATTGTCCAACTTAGAGGAATCGCTGCATGGAAGTTCTGGGCAACCCTCGGTTTTCTGCAATGATCTTGTGTTTGGCCATCTCTGTGTTTTCGATTACCCTGAGCGGCCACTTCCGCAAGAACATGGGAGATGCGCTTTTCGGATTTCTGGGACTTGCCTGGCTCGCTGTTTCGATCGTCGTGTTCCTCGTCTTCGGCTCGAAGATCGGCTTCCTTTGCCTGGTGGGATCCTATTGCCTGGGTATGGTCGTCAGTCCCGTATCAGGGATGATTGTGGGCCTCCTTCGAGGAGATTTCACCCGAGGACGCTGACGCCCCATTCTTCGAGGCGAGCCGGCCCTCAGGCCTCATCCGGTGTTGATCTGCTGTAGTAGAGCATGGTCATTCCCCAGATTACCGAGATGATTCCGGACACGAGAAAGACCGATCCCTCGGATCTCTCCTCTGTGCGGACCCCTTTCGTGACCTGCAGTGCGGATTTCCAGACCTGAAACTCGACGTTTCCCCGCAACGATTCGCCCCCCTGGCTCGTCGTGTCCCCCTTTTCCGGCAACACGGCTCTTCTGGCTTCTGCCAGGGAGTTTTCGTCAGAAATGGGAAGGTTCGTGGCGATCCTGTGCGCACCGATCGATCCGAACACGAGGCCGGCGAGCAAGAGGACAGTGCCTATGATCTGAAGGACTTGCTTATCCATTCTCTGGGTCGATTTCCACGGGGCCTCGACGTTTAACGATTCCCAGGGGGCGGTGCGGATGGAGGTGCCTCGCCCTGGGTCTGGGAGGCGTGGAGCGCCTGCATCTCCTGTGGAGTCAGGGGGGTGAGTATGATTTCGATTCGCCGGTTCGCCTGCCGCCCTTCGGACGAGTCATTCTCGCGAAAGGGCCTGTACATCGAGTACCCCGTGGCACCGAGTAGCCTGGGGTCGATGCCCGCTTCCTCATGCAGGTAGCGGACAACCGAGGTGGCGCGCAGGGCAGAGAGCCCCCAGTTCGAGCCATAGATCTTCTGGAGTTTCGGGCTCAAGGGCACGTCATCCGTGTGCCCTTCGATCATGATCCTGCGATCGTTGATGTCCTTCAGGGCGAAGCCCACCTTGTCGAGCACCACTCGCCCCTTGCTGGTGAGTGTTGCACTTCCCGAGGGAAAGAGGATTTTGTCGACGAGGTTCAGCTTCAGGCGCGTCTCAGACTGATCGATCCGGATCTTGCCTTCGTCGATCTCCTGGGAGAGGTTTTCGATGAGGTTCTTGTAGGTGTCGGTGACTCGGGAAATCTGGGTCTCCTGCTCCTTGAGTTCCTGCTGGTACATGGCGACCTGGCGCAGGTTCTCTTCCCTCTCGGCTTGAAGCGTTGCGAGTTCTTCCAGGAGCGCTGCGTTTGTCCCGGCTTCTTTTTCGATCCTCTGCTGAACGTCCTGTAACCCTGCCTCGATATCACGGCTTTCCTGCCTGCATTGCTTCAGAGTCGACTGACAGGCCTGCCTCGCCCGGAGTTCATCTTCGTAGGTGCTCTTTCCGACCATGCAGGCGGAAAGTACGAAGAGAGAGAGAAGGAGAGGGGAAGCGACAAAGATTGTTCTGACCGCTCGCATACGCATTGCTTGCTCCCAAGAAGAATCGTCTTTTTGCCTTCTAGCTATTGGCTGTGCCGTCTCGAAGGATTGTGATCTCCCGATCCCTGCAGGGTAGCCAGTACCGGTCGTCGGTTTCATCGTACTCGAGCTTGGCGCAGATCTGATAATAGGCCGCGCGGAGAAAACGCGCCCGTTCGGTCCCCCCCTTGACCCTGCAGTACATCACGTTCTGTTCGCTGACATCGAGTGAGCCGGATTCGAGGCATTCCTGCGTTTCGTCGTTCAGGTGGAGGATGTAGTCCATGGGCGGCCCGTCAGACTCTTCCTGCAGGGTAACGGATCTTATCGTATAGGGAGCGTCCTCGACAATGACCTCTGCGGACTCCGGGCCGACGTGGACATAGTACTTCCCCGTGGGGTCTCTTCGAATACTCTTCGAGAAGAGCAGGTGGGTCCTGCCGTGCGTGATCTCTACGCCCTCATGAAACCAACGGCCCTCTTTGTCGAGAAACAGGGACGCGCTTCCCTGCCTTTGCGCGGGGGCGGGATCCGGATGGGAGGTCCTCTTCGGCATGGCAAATCCTTGATAATTCACAAGAAACGCAACGGTTCCGATCCATCTTTTTCGTGCAGCGGGCCAGGATCCCCAACCTTGCGATAGAGAAATCATATCGTATGGGGTCTTCCGGGTCCAGGTTCCTCAAGGTTTGGGTGATTTCTTCTGCCATCGCCCAACTGGGAGCAGCACGGCTCGTGAGCCTGAGGTATCCGCAGATACGGGCCGTGTGGGTATCCAACGGAAGGATCAGATGACGGGTGGGGATGGATTTCCAGAGACCGAGATCGAGGCCGTCCGGTCCTCGAACCATCCAGCGCAGGTAGAGGTTCCACCTCTTGCAGGGGGACCCGGAAGCAGGGTCGGGCAACAGATGATAGATGCCCCTGGGGTTCTCCAGTGCACCCCATCCCGGGCTGGACCGCAGCGTCTGGCGCAAGTAGCCGACCCATTCCGTAAGGGCCCTCCGCATGGGGAGAGGCTCGTCCCGGTGCGGCACGTAGAAGCGGAGGAAAGAGGCCTGGAGCGAGCCGGAGTCTGCCAGGACCTGCCTGAGCAGCCACAGGAGAAGGATCAGATCCCCTTGCTGCTGAAACCGGTAGGCGTATCCCTTGTACACACGTTTCCAGCTGGAGGCGTTCCCCTTACGGATGACCTCGGCCACGGAACCGGACAGAGGCGTCAGAATGACTCTCAGGTTCCGAAGGATCTGTGGGACGTGGCCGTAGGCGAACACTGCGGCCAGGAATCCCACGACCTCCTGGTCCTCCGGGGTCGTATACTTGTGAGCAAGGAGCAGGGGGTCGCTTTCGAGATACGAGGGGCCGTACCCCTTGTGGAGCTTGTCCAGGGCCTCTTTGAGGAGAGAGAGGCGATTCGTGTTCGAAATCAAGAGGTCAGAATGCCTTCTTGCTGTCCAGGAGCACAGTGACCGGCCCCTGATTCACGAGGGACACGTCCATCATGGCCTGAAATTTTCCGGAGGCGATCTCTATGCCCGACTTCCCGACCTCTTCCAGGTAGAGGGTGTACAGATCCTCTGCCTTCTCGGGTGGGGCCGCGTCCACGAAGGAGGGGCGATTTCCCTTCCTGCAGTCGCCGTACAGTGTGAACTGGGAGATGACGAGCAAGCTCCCGCGAATATCCTGAACCGAACGGTTCATCTTTCCCTCTGCATCCTCGAATACGCGGAGGTTGAGGGTCTTCTTTGCCAGGTAGGCGGCGTCCTGTGCCTGATCGACCTCTCCAACGGCAAGCAGCACCAGAAGCCCCCGCCCGATCGACCCCAGGATTTGACCGTTGACGCGAACCTCTGCGGAGGAGACTCTCTGAACGACGGCTCTCATAGACGTTTATTACATCTGGGCCTGGGTCTGATTCCGCACCCCGACTCGCTTCTGCGGCTTGCGGGGCTTCTTCGTGATGCCCAGCGACAGCTGAAGCACCTCGCTCATCGTCGAGACCCCGTGGAAGGTCATCTGTTGCTTCACAGAATCGGGGATGTCTTCCAGGTCCTTCTTGTTCTTCTCCGGGAGGATCGTTTCCCGGATGCCTGCCCTCAGGGCGGCCAACACCTTTTCCTTGATCCCTCCTACGGGCATGACCGTTCCCCGCAGGGTGATCTCACCGGTCATAGCGAACTTCGGGTTGACCGCAATGCCGGTCAGGAGGGAAGTCACGGCGGTCAGAATCGTGACCCCTGCCGAAGGGCCGTCCTTTGGAATGGCCCCGGCCGGCACGTGGATGTGAATGTCGATGTTCTCGAATATCTCCTCGTCGATGCCGAGTTCCGCTGCGTTGGACCGAATGAATCCGAGGGCGGCCTGCGCGGATTCCTTCATCACGTCGCCGAGCTTGCCGGTCAGGGTGAGGTTGTTCTTCCCCTTCATCTTGGCCGCTTCCACGAAGATGATGTCCCCTCCCACCGGCGTCCAGGCCAGTCCGATGGCCACTCCGGGCTCTGTCGTCCGTTCCGCTATCTCCGAGAAGAACTTGATGGGCCCGAGATATTTATGAAGGTCGCGTTTCGTGATGGCCGCCGGATCGGTTCGGCCCTCCACCACCTCCTTGGCCACAGCCCTGCAAATGGAGGCCACCTCCCGTTCCACGTTTCGAACACCCGCCTCCCGTGTGTAGGAGCTGATGATTTCCTGCAGTGCATCTTTCCTGATCTTGATCTGTGAGCTTTCGAGGCCGTGCTCCTCGATCTGCTTGGGGATGAGGAACTTGGTCGCGATGTGGGTCTTCTCTTCCTCGGTGTATCCCGGGAGTTCGAGGACCTCCATCCTGTCCTTCAGTGCCGGCGGAATCGGCTCGAGGATGTTCGCTGTGGCAATGAACATAACCTTCGACAGGTCGAAAGGCACCTCCAGGTAATGGTCGGAGAAGGAGAAGTTCTGTTCGGGATCCAGCACCTCGAGCAGGGCCGAAGACGGGTCGCCGCGAAAGTCCATCCCGAGCTTGTCGATTTCGTCTAGCATGAAGATCGGGTTGTTTGACTGGCATTTCTTCATGCCCTGGATGATTCGCCCCGGAAGGGCTCCCACATAAGTCCTGCGATGCCCACGGATCTCGGCCTCGTCCCGAATGCCTCCGAGGGACATCCTGACAAACTTCCTTCCCATCGCCCTTGCGATGGATTTTCCCAATGAGGTCTTCCCGACCCCCGGAGGGCCCACAAAACAGAGGATTGGGCCCTTCATGTCGTCCTTGAGCTTCCGGACGGCAAGGTATTCCAGGATTCGCTTCTTGACCTTCTCCAGGTCGTAGTGATCCTCTTCGAGGACCTTCGTTGCTTCAACAGTATCCAGATTGTCCTCGGTTCCCTCCATCCAGGGAAGCTCGAGAATCCAGTCTAAGTAGGTGCGGGAAACGATGTATTCAGCCGCCTGAGGGGGAATTTTTGACAGCCGGTCCAGCTCCTTTTCGGCCACATTCCGCACCTCATCGGGCAGGGACTTCTTGTCGAAACGCTCTTTCAATTCCTCTGACTCGGCTGTCTTGTCGTCTCTTTCCCCGAGTTCTCGTTGGATGGCCTTCAGTTGTTCGCGCAGGTAGTATTCTCTCTGGGTCTTGTCGATTTCTCCCTTGACCTGCGACTGGATCTTGTTGCCGAGTTCCAGAATCTCGATCTTCTGGTGGACGAGGACCGTCACCTTCCGCAGGCGCTCCTTGACCGAAACGGCCTCCAGAATTCCCTGCTTTTCGGCGACGCTCACGTTCAAATTGGAGGCGATGAGGTCGGCAAGGTAGCCCGGCCTGTCGATGCTGGATATCATCACGGAGATCTCGTCCGGGATGGTGGGGATCAGCCTGATCGCCTGGATGGCCTGATTCTTGAGGTTCTCCTCCATGGCGCTGATTTCAGAATCCTGGAGGTCCGGTTCCACCGCCTCGAGGATCCTCGCCCTGAAGCAGGGTGATTTATCAACAAATTCAACGACTTGAATTCGATTCAGCCCGCGGAGGATGACATTCATGTTTCCGTCGGGCAGGTTGACGGTCTTTACGATTTTTGCCCGGGTCCCAAAGGAATAGATGTCTTGCACATCGATGGGTTCTGCATCCTGTTTATTGAGCGCGCAGATGCCGATGATCCCGTCCCCGCTGATGGCCTGCTTGACGAGTTCCAGAGACCCCTCTTTCCCGACCAGGATCGGAATGATCGTCTCGGGGAAGAGAACGGTGCCCTTGATCGGCAGTATGGGCAGTTCCTCCCAAATCATGTCATCTTTTTCCTTCTTGTTCTTGAATATCATCAACTCTCAACCTCCCCGAAGAGGACGCTTCCCTCTTCCTCTCTCCGTTGAAGAACCCGGGTTGTCGGTTCCTGAAGCAGCGGCCTTTACCCTAGTTTGATTCGCGAGACCCAGTGAGGGTTCCAATCCGCGTTGGGTGGTGTCCGGGCTGCGAATGTCCCGGTTTCGGTCTCACGAGCCAGGAGCCGCCTCTTTCAAGTCAATTCTAATAAGGCATTAGAAGTATTTAACCATTAATTGAAAAAGGTCAAGGCCAATGCCGAGTCTGTGCCGCTGCCTTGCCGGGCGAATTGATTCGCTCTCAAACCCACTTTCAATTCGCTGAAATATAAGGTAAACAGGGGGAACAGGGAAGCAAGGGTGCCGACGAGACGGGTGTGGTACGGGTGTTGTAACAGATTGCAGAAGGAGTGAATCGAAATGAGTGAAGAAAAGACATCCAAGAATCTCAAGGTGGCTTATGCCGAGGAGTCCAAGGCACTGGCCCGGAATCGGCTCTTCGCGGAGATAGCGGACGAGGAAGGTTACGAGCAGATCGGAAAGCTCTTTCGAGCGGTTGCAGAGGCCGAGAGCGTACATGCAAAGAACGCGCTCCGCCTGATGGGTGAGGTGAAGACAACCGAGGAGAACCTCCAGGTCGCGTTCGAGAACGAGATGGCGGCCAAGAACGACTACTACCCCGGCTTCATCAAGGAGGCCGAGGCCGAGGAAAGGTCGAATGTGGCTCTCATCTTCAGCCGAGCCAGGGATGTGGAAGAGAGGCACGCCCAGTTGTACAAGGGGGCACTGGACTACCTCGTGAAAGAGGAAGTCGTGGACTACTACGTTTGCGGTGTGTGCGGTTTTGTGGCCGAAAAGGACGCACCCGACGAATGTCCTATATGTCAGGCGGACAAGGACGCCTTCAAGAGAGTAGGGTAACTCCCCCCTGCCCCCAATTCGCTGCACATCGGGGGGGGGCAGGTGCGAAGCGACAATGCGATCCGTATTGGAACGATAGTCGTACACAAATGGACCATCTTCCCCTCATTTCTCCTCCAAAGTCTTGAAAATATGTCAATTATGTCGGCATATTGATGCATGTCGAGGGTGGCACGTCAATTGCTTCTCACAGAAGGCATGAATATGCTAATAATCGGCACGCGAGGAGAATGTTATGAATGCGGCTTTGAAAGAAGAGGCGACCCGAGACAGCAATCCCAAGGAACGCCCACGTACCGTGAAGGCTGGAAGAAGGGAACGAGAAACGCCCAACCCTGAGAAGAGACTTCTTGCGTTGTTGAAAAAGGGTGATCAGGAGGCGCTCAGGGAGATCATCAACAAATATCACGATAAGCTGTTTTCTGTTGCGAACCGTATCTGCAACAGTCAGGCTGATGCCGAGGAGATCCTGCAGGATGTATACATGATTGCCTTGAACAAGATCGAGAGGTTTGAGGAGCGATCCACACTTTCCACCTGGCTGTACCGGATTACCGTAAACGCGGCCCTGATGAAGCTCAGGAGCCAGCGTACCAACAAGAGCAATATCTCAATCGACGACTACACGGCCGTTCTTGGCGAGGACGAGAATGTCCTTCGGTTCAATGAGGAAGTGAGATCTCCGGACGAAACCCTGATGACGAAGGAGTTTTACGAACAGATCAGGGATTCGGTCGAGACCCTTCCCGAGATCTATCAGAGCGTGTTCTTTTTGAGGGATGTTCAGGGTTACTCGATCAAGGAAACGAGCAAGATGCTTCACACCACGCCTGCGGCGATAAAGTCTCGCCTGCACAGAAGTCGTTTCTTCCTCCGGGAAAAACTGGGTCAACACATGCACAGGAACTGATCTGCTGCATATGGCATCGAATTGTCTGAAAAAGCGGCCCACCGGGCCGCTTTTCCTTTGGTGCGCCCCTACGAAGTTACTCCTTCGCGCGAGCCCTCACGACGATTTGACAAAGGAAAAGGAAAGTCCCTAGCATCAACAACTAGGGCAGAACCTGAAACCAGTGGTGGTTCGTGAGGGATTTGGGACGGAAGCGTTCCAATATTGAACGATTTGGGTCACGGTTGAGCGAGGGGGCGTTCTTGAGCTCGAGACAGCGTGGGATCATGGACAAACGAGGGCGAGGATCCGGGTTGTCCCGGATATGTCTTTGCTTACTGATCGCTGCCTGCTCGTTCGCATCCGGATGCAAAGAGGACTGGGCCGCCCGATTGGGCTTGAGGCCCCTGTGGCGGAACTCCGTGCACCCGTCCCAGGCGTATCCGATCGAGCAACTGACAGGTGAATTGACTGCAGATCCGCCCCGCTTCTCTTTCGTGGTTTTGGGCAATACGGATCTGGCATGGGGGGAATCGTCGGGGGAAGAAGAAGCCACCCCGTTCGACGAAATCATGGCGGGTATTCGTTCGATCCACCCGCAGCCGGGATTCATCTTCCATTTGGGGGACATCGCCGAAAAGCCCGGGGACGTGAAAGCCTGGGAGGCGTTGCGTCTCAGGGTCGCACCGTTCGAGGTTGGTTTGCCCCGAGGGGGCCTGTACGACCCGAGAGACAAAAGGTGCTTCGTCCTGCCAGGGGACCGGGATGTGGAAGACAAACAGACGGAAGGCGATTTCCTGGATCGTTTCTTCCGACCTTCCGGGAAGCTGCCGTACTCGTTCGATTGGGAGGATTTCCATTTTGTCGCGCTGAACTCCGAAACGACGGACGATAGTTGGCTGATGAGATACTTTGGATTCAACCGTCGACAAAACCGTATCACAGGGACGCAGCGGGACTGGCTCGAAGAGGATCTCGGCAAGAACCATGACAAGAAGATCGTGGTCTTTATCCACAAGCCTCTTTTCCCGCCCGTGTTTTCGCGTCACGACGGGTACTGTCTGGATCAGTACCACTCGGACAGGGAGAAACTGCTCGACTTGTTCAACAAGCATTCCGTGAAGGTCGTCTTCATGGGACACGAGCCGATTTTTCACTGGGCCCGGATCGCGGACACCTATTACATCATCACCGGTGGGGCGGGCAGAAAACCAAAGGCTGCTAGGCGGCTGGGCGGCTTCCACCATTTTGTATACGTGACAATCGATGAAGGATCCCGCATGAAGGTCTACTGCATTGATCCGGATCGTGACGCAGTGCAAGAAAGGATAGACGTCACATAGGGTGCACCTGAGGGGCAAAAAAAAGGCGGATCCGAGGGTGAAACCCGGATCCGCCTTTCCGAAAGGCCAGAGTTGGAGTTCCTATCCAGAGACCAGTATCGGCACGTCCTTCATTTCGAGGAGCTTCTCTCGTATCAGCTTGAAGTCGACGCCCAGCCAGGCACATATGTTGCGGAATGAATAGAGGTAGGTCGTATCGTCGTCGACAAACCACTCCTCTGTCTCAATGAAGATCTTCTTGCTGTGGATCGATTTCCCCGCCAGGTTCCTGCGGTAGCACTTGATCGCATCTTTGAGAATGGCAAGCATGAGCTTCTTCTCGCCACCCGCCAGTCTCATGCTCCGATTCGCCAAGTAGTACTGGGTCGGATGGATCGCATCGATCTCATTCAGCTTGTTCAAGTGTTTTTTGAATTCTTTCAGGGTTTCTTCTTTCGTAGACACGGCTCTTTCCTCGCCCCGCTTCTTGTTTGTGTATGTTTCCACGATTACGCTCGCTTTGTTCGGAGTAGATAAAGTTTGTGTCAAGAAAACGTTAATTTTTTTATGTTATAAAATTGGCGCCAAAAAGTCAAGAAAAAAAAGTTTGTTTTTGATTATCGCCTCATCTCGTTTTACCAGCAGACACAAAAACCAACACAGAATCCGCCCAGGACGTGCAGACAACCCGTTGAGATTTGACTTGGTTTCCTCTATAAGAGATGAAGATTTGCCACCCACGGTTCCTCGAGTCCAGAAGAAGGAAGCAGAAAATGCAGAAACTGTTTCGAGATATTCTTGTCAAACTGGGCGAAGATCCTGAAAGGGAAGGGCTGCAAAAGACCCCGGAGCGGATGGAAAAGGCCTACCATTTCCTCACATCAGGCTACCGGGAGGACGCGAAAGACATCCTGGAGAGGGCCGTATTCAGCGAGAAATACGACGAAATGGTCGTCCTGAAGGACGTGGACATATACAGCCTTTGCGAGCACCATCTGCTCCCCTTTTTCGGCAAGTGTCACGTGGCCTATATCCCGGACGGCAAGATCATCGGTCTGAGCAAAATTCCAAGGATAATCGAGGTGTTCAGCCGAAGACTTCAAGTACAGGAACGCCTTACGACCGAGATTTCCACTGCGATCGCGGACACGATCCGCCCCAAGGGGGTGGCCGTTGTGATCGAGGCGTTTCACTTGTGCATGAGGATGCGCGGGGTGGAGAACCAGAGCTCGTATGCGATTACCAGCTCGATGCAGGGCATCTTCCGGCAGGACGAAAAGACCCGGCTCGAGTTTCTCCATCTCATCCGGGGTGAGCGAAGCATCAATCTATGAGATGTCTTTGATTAAATCTAATTAGATTCAGGGCTTGCATCAAAACTCGGGTTTGGTCCGAGGATCTCCGCAACCATCCTTTTCGGCCTTCACGCGTCGTGTGGCTAGATCGCATCAAGTTTTCACTTCACTCAGAATTCACTCGAGCCTCGCTAACGCGTGCGAGGGTGTTTTCGGCGTCGAACAGCGAGAAAGGAGCAAGGGGATGATCATCGGAATTCCCAAGGAGATCAAGAGGGAGGAAAAGAGGGTCGCGATCACGCCCGAGGGGGTGAGCGCCCTCGTGGCTCACGGACATCGGGTGATCATCGAGTCGGGAGCCGGCCTCGGAAGTGGTATGTCGAACGAAGCGTATCAGAAGGCGGGTGCCGAGGTTTTGGGTGACGTGGATGATCTGTGGGGAGAGGCGGAACTCATTCTGAAGGTCAAGGAGCCTTTGGACAAGGAGTACGGCCGGATGCGGGAAGGCCAAATCCTGTTCACCTACCTGCATTTGGCGGCAAGCCGCGAGCTCACGGAGCACATGCTCGCGAGCAAGGTGATCGGGGTCGCCTACGAGACCATCCAGTTGTTCGACAACACCTTGCCCCTCCTGGCGCCCATGAGTGAGGTGGCTGGGAGACTGGCCATTCAGGTGGGAGCGTGGTCGCTGGAGGCCAAGAACGGTGGCGCCGGAATCCTCCTGAGCGGTGTGTCCGGCGTGGCCCCCGCAAAGGTTGTGATCATAGGGGCCGGGATCGTTGGAATCAATGCGTGCCACCTGGCGGTCGGAATCGGCGCCAATGTGGTCATCATGGATATCAACCCGGCTCGCCTGCGGTATATCCAGGATATCTTCCGAGGTTCGGTTACAACGGTCATGTCGAACCGGGCCAACATCAAGGATCAGATCGTTACCGCGGACCTCGTCATCACCTCTGTTCTGATCCCCGGGGCCAAGGCACCGGAGCTGATCTCATCCGACCTGATCCGAAGGATGGGGCCGGGTTCGGTGATCGTGGACGTGGCGATCGACCAGGGGGGGTGCTGCGAGACGTCACGCCCCACCACCCACGATGATCCGATCTACGCCTGGGAAGGCGTGGTTCACTATTGCGTGGGCAATATGCCGAGCGCCGTGCCGAGGACTTCGACGTATGCCCTTACGAACTCGACCCTGCAGTACGTGCTCGAGATTTCGGACAAGGGATTCAATCGAGCCATGAGGGACAACAGGGCCCTCCGGAAGGGGCTCAACGTCATCGACGGGAAGGTCATCCACGAAGGGGTGGGCGAGGCCTTTGAGCTGAGTTGCGAAAAGGTGCGTTTCTGAGCTGCCGGCGGTCCGTCCGCCTTCGAAGGAGACTACGGCTTCAGCCGTGGATCGAGGACGGGGCATGCCTCGAAAGACGCTCCTGTGAGCTTCGGCGTGACGTCGCCACAGGCGTTTTGATGGGACCACGGGCTGCCCTATATGGCTCCATGAATTGCGGGGAAGATGAAAAGAAGAGATCCCTTGCTTTCGATTCTGATTGTCAACTGGAACACGCGGGAATCACTTGCCGATTGTCTCGCGAGTCTCGCCGAGTCCGCCGAGGGTCTGCGGTTCCAGACAATCGTGGTGGACAACGATTCCGAGGATGGAAGCGAGGCAATGCTTGAGCGGTCCTTCCCCTGGGTGACCTGCATACCTGCGAAGCGAAACCTCGGATACGGTGCCGGGGTGAACCTGGCGATTCGGAGGGCCGGAACCCCTCTGGTCCTGTTGCTCAATCCGGATGTGGTTGCCGGGAAGGGCGCCATCAGGAAGCTCGTCGACTACATGGGGGAGAACGATGAGATCGGGGTGGCAGGGGGTATCCTGGTCGGGGAGGACGGCCGGTCCCAGATGGAGGACTATTACGTACCGTTTCCCACCCTGCGGAGCGCCTTGCTTCACTACTCGAGGGGGTCGGTCCTCGCCAGCCGATTTCACATCACGCCCGAACGATTCACCGACCGATCCGTGCGCCAGGTCCCGGGTGCCTGTCTCTTGACGAGAAGGGAGGTGCTCGAGGGGGTGGGTCCGTTTGACGAGGGTTTCTTCATCTGGTTCGAGGATGTGGACTGGTGCTTCCGTTCCTGTCGTTGCGAGTACAGGCTCGGGGTTTGTGAGGAGGCGGTGTTCACCCATGCGGGTGGGAAGAGCTTTGAGCCGATCTCCACTGAGACCCGGCGGAAGTGGTACTATCGAAGCATGCTTCGGTTCTTCCGAAAACACAGAGGGAGGCTTGCCTGGGCAACGCTGGCCGGGTTCATCCTGACGGAAGAGGCCCTGGTGATGACGATTTCAGGGGCGATCGGGCTGGTCTGGGGCCCACGGAGGGAGACCATGCTCGCCAGGTCAAGAAGGGCGTGGAGCTTCTTCTCTTTCATGCGCCGGGAGATAAAGGCTAATAGCTGATGGCAAAAATCGGGCACGGGCACGGGCAAGAAAAAAGGGAGGGGCGAATTGATTGAGGTTGTCATTCCAAACTGGAACGGAATGAAGGTCTTGCCTCGCAGCCTCGAGTCCCTTTCCCGCCAAACCATGTCCGGATACCGGATCACCGTGGTAGACAACGGGTCCCGGGACGGCTCTGTCGAATACATTCGCGCACAATGGACCGGTGTTCGCGTGATGGCCCTGCCGAGGAACTTCGGTTTCTGCCGGGCAGTGAACGAAGGGATCCGGAGGTCGCCGGCAGATCTGATTGCTCTGCTGAACAACGATGCAGAAGCGGAACCGGGCTGGCTGGAAGCCCTCTACAAGGCGTCGGAGAAGTACCCGGAAGCGGGCAGCTTCGCTTCGAAGGTACTGATGGCCGACAACAGGGAATGCATCGAGAGCGTGGGGGACCTGCTCAAGCCGGACGCCTGCGGAGCGAACCGTGGCAGAGGGGAGTCGGACAGGGGGCAGTACGATCAGGAAGAGGAGGTGTTCTCCGCTTCGGGTGCCGCTGTGCTCTACCGACATGCCCTGTTCGAGAAGATCGGACTCTTCGATGAAGACTTCTTCGCCTATTTCGAGGACATCGATCTCGGGTTTCGTGCGCAGAGATTCGGGTGTCCCTGCATGTTTGTCCCTCAGGCGAGGGTGGTTCATGTGGGAAAGGCAAGCCGCCCTGAAGACCGGAATTGGCACCTCAGGCAGGAATTCGTGAATTCCACTTTGTGCCAAATAAAGAACCTCCCCATGAGGTATTTTATCCGGAACGGTCGGAGCATCTTCGTGAGCCACCTGCGGTCCTTGAAGGGGCTCGCCAAGGAAGGGGGGGGCGGGGTCCTGCTTGCCTCCACAAGGGATCTCCTCCGAAAGATGCCCGGCGCTCTGCACAAGCGATCCCTGCTTTGGCGCGCCTCGAAGGGCCGATTCGACCGTCTTGCCTTTTTCCTCCCCCCTCCGTAGGTTTGGTCTTTTATCGGAACATTCCGGGTTCTTTGCGAAGACGTTGGGAGAACTTCCGAATCGATAGATCGAACGAGGTGAAATGGAAAAGGTGAAAGGTGAAAGGAATACTCATGCATGAGGCAGGTTTCAGGCTTTTGAGATCCCGTCTGCCATTCTTAAACCATCCCTTTGACCTTTGACCTTGACCCTTTGACCTGCGGCTTTGCCGCATATGACAGATAACCGGGCAGGATCGGATTCTCCGGATGCAGGTAGCATACGACGCCAGGCCGTTGATCGAAAAGGGGACGGGCATCGGGCGGTATGTCCGTTGCCTGCTCGAGGCCTTGCTCGGCTTCGAGGAAATGCGGGAGTTCCTGCTCTGCTCCCCGCGCGAGATCGCAACGGGAGATGTTCTGGCCCGGGATTCGCGGGTCAGAGAGCTGGTTCAGAAGGGATGGAAGGGAAACGTCTGGTTGCAGATGGTCGTCCCGTTCCTCCTCGAGAAGCACAAGCCCGACCTCTTTCACGGGACGCTGTTTCTCCCCCCCCTTCTTGCCCGCCATCCCTCCGTGGTGAATATCTACGACCTGACGGTATACCGTTACCCGGGGACGATGGAGGCGAGGAACAAATGGCCCTTGAAGATGCTCCTGCCGCTAGCCGTCTCGCGCGCGGACAGGATTATCACCCTCTCCGAATTCACGAAGCGGGAAATCGGGGAGCGGTGGCCCGAGGCGATGCACAAGATCCGGGTGGTTCCCGGAGCGCCCTGCCTTTCCTTTGATGCCCTTTCCGGGGCTTCCTTTGTGGCGGATTCAGAGAAGGTCCTGGCGCGGTACGGCGTCCGAAGCCCTTATCTCCTGTATGTGGGGACAATGGAGCCGAGGAAGAACATCGTGCGTTTGCTGAAGGCCTTCGAGCTGCTCAACGAGATGGGGGAGAAGGGAACGCAGCTCGTCCTGGTCGGGCACGAGGGATGGGGGTTCAGGGAGGTGCGGGAGGCATGGGAATCGAGTCCGGTCCGGTCCTCCATCCGATACATCGGCTACGTTCCGGACGAGGTTCTGGGGCTCTTCTACAGATATGCCGAGATTTTCGTCTTTCTCTCCTTGTACGAGGGATTCGGTCTTCCCCCCCTCGAGGCGATGGCAGCCGGGACCTGTGTCGTGGCCTCCAACCGGGCCAGCCTGCCCGAGTGCCTCGGAGAAGCCGGTGTGCAGGTGGACCCCCTGGAGGTCGAGGCTGTGGCGGAGATCCTTTTTCGGTTGCTCCGGGACGCAGACCTTCGAAAAGAGTATGTGGAGAAGGGGCTCGAACGGGCGAAGGGTTACAGCTGGCAGAGGAGCGCCGAAAAGACCCTCGCCGTCTACAGGGAATTTGCTTGAATCGAGTCGGCCCTGTCCTGTCCCATAAATACGTGTGCACAGCCTAGCCAGCAAGGAGGAGGCGTATGGTTGAGATCGAGGACAGGACATTATTGTCATGAAGATCTGTCTCGACCTGAGAACCGCAGGCGCCGCACCGCACGGGATTGCCCGCTATGGGATCGAAATGACCCGGGCCTTGCAGTCCCTCGGCACGTCCCATCGTCTGGTTCTGTTGACCGCCAGGGGAAGCGACCTGGACGGTCTCGGGCAGGGAGACACCCCGTTGTTCCGTTGTTCCCCACGGCCCTACAGCCTGGAGGAACAGCTCCTCGTCCCCTTCTTGGTCGCTCGACTGAAACCGGACATATACCACTGCCCGACCTACGCCTGTCCGCTGTTCGTGCCGGTTCCGACCCTGTTCACCATCCACGACGTGCTTCCACTGGAGTATCCGCGGGATTTTTCGATCGGTTTGAGGCTCTACCACAAGAGCCTCGTGCGATGGATGACGAAGCGAGCCCGGCGGATCGTGACCGATTCGTCGTACACCTCCTCTGCAATCTGTCGGCGATTCTCCGCCGCCCCCGGCAAGGTGCGTGTGATCCCCTTGGGAGGAGACCACATCGGGCGGAAGCCTGTTTCCGGTCAGGATGAGGAAAGGTATCGTGAGATCAACCCGCGAGACCTTGACTATTTTCTGTCCATCGCCAATCCTCGTCCGCACAAGAACAGCCTCTTCGCGATTCGGTGCCTTCTCGGCTCGGAGACCTTGCGTGAACGGAAGGTGAGATACATCCTGGTCGGGCAGCAGCACCCTTCCGTGCATGCCTACGTGAATGCCATGGACCCGCAGGGACGTATCCGCTTTGCCGGGGAGGTCTCAGAAGGGCTCCTCCGCCTTCTGTATGAGAGAGCCGTGGCCCTTCTGTGCCCCTCCAGAGGGGAGGGGTTCTGTCTGCCGGCCGTGGAGGGTATGCAAATGGGGCTGCCCGTGATCGCGGCGAACGATGGCGCACTCCCGGAGGTGATCGGCCCGGCAGGCCTCTTGCTCTCCCTGGAAGACGAGGGGGTCTGGCAGGAGGCGCTGGAGCACATCCACGCGGTGAGGAAGCAGGGCGACTGGGACCCGTCCCCGGTCCTGGAGCGAGCGAGCCGGTTTACGTGGGCGAATGCCGCAGAGAAGACCGTGGCCGTCTATGAGGAGATCCATAGCGGGGCGCACGCCGCCGACAGTTGAAGGCTAGAGGTCAAAGGTCAAAGGAAAAAGGGCAAAGGGATGGTTGAAGAATGGGAGAGGGGATCTTGTGGGCTTGAAGCGCGCTTCTTGCACGAATATTCCTTTCACCTTTCACCTTTCACCTTTCACCTTGGGTGGTGTGGAAGGGGGCGGGGGTGCTGAGAGAATCCTTCCGGCTTCTTCAGCGCTTTTACCGGCTCGTGGACGCAGTCTGGATCGCGCTGGCCTGGGTCATCGCCTATTGGGTCCGTTTCACGACCGGCTGGATCCCGGTCTATTTCGGGGTGCCTCCCTTCAAGGTGTATGTCGAGCACCTGCCGCTGGTCCTGCTGGTCTGGATGGCCGCCCTCTCGTACGGGGGTGTGTATCGAACCGACCGATGGTGGAACGTTGCAGGGGAGTGGAAGGCCCTGGCTCGAAGCTCGGCGGTGGCCATGGTCCTGCTGGTCTCCATCATCTACCTGTCGACCAAGGTGGAGTTCTCGAGGATCTTCTACGCCTGTTTCCTGTGTCTCGCCTTCGTCGGCTTGGTGTCGATCCGGCGAATCCTTCGGGGCCTCGTCCAGTGGAGTAGAAGAAACGTATCCGGCTCCAGGCATGTGCTGCTCGTCGGAGACAACACCTTCGTAGCCCCTTTCTGCGAGAACGTGGGACTGCACCCGGAAACGGGGCTCACGATTCGTGGACAGTTGCTTGCAGAGGGTGAACAGGAAGGGACCGGGAGACTCGAAGTCTTCGGGGACTATTCCGCGATACGCAAGACCCTGCAGGAAGAGGGAATCCATATCGTCGTGTTCACACTGCCCCTGGAGCACGGCGGGCAACTGAAGGAAATGCTCAAGGGCATTGACGACCTCGCGGTGGATATCCTGGTGATTCCGGATGTGTTTCCCATCATGCCGCTGCATCCGGGGATCGAGGAGTTCGAGGGCATTCCCCTCGTTCGGGTACGCGCAAGCCCGCACGAAGGGACGGCGCGCCTGGAGAAGCGGATCTTGGATGTGGTCTTCTCCGGGATCGCGATGGTACTGTTGGCACCGGTTCTATTGATCATCGCACTCCTGATCAAAGCAACGTCCTCAGGCCCTGTGCTGTATCGCCAAGCCCGGATCGGGATGGACGGACGAGAATTCTCCCTGGTCAAGTTCCGCACCATGAGGAACGATGCGGAAAAGGCGAACGAACCGGTCTGGTCGATTCGCGACGACCCGCGAAGGACGCGCCTGGGAGCCTTCTTGAGGAAGTACAGCTTGGACGAGCTGCCGCAGCTCTGGAATGTGCTCAAGGGAGAAATGAGCCTGGTGGGCCCCCGTCCTGAGCGGCCGGAGTTCATCCGGGAGTTTCAAAAGGAAATCCCTGCCTACATCCTGCGGCAGAAGGTGAAGTCCGGGATGACAGGGCTGGCGCAGGTGAGAGGGTGGAGAGGCCCGACTTCCTTGGAAAAGCGGGTCGAGTGTGATATCCAGTACATAGAAGGATGGTCCCTCGGTTTGGACCTGAAAATCCTGTGGCTGACCTTGTGGAAAGGCTTCGTGAACAAGGCCGAGCAATGAAGTCGGTGCGGGTTCCTGAGGAAGAACGATACGATCCCCCCCCCGCGGCGAAGATCTTCTGTGGATTCATCTATGTCCCGGATCTGAATCTTGCAGAGGTTCTGCGTTTGCTGGAACAGGCTTGGGGGCCCGTAGAGTTCATCAGTCGGCGCTTTGCCTTCGCCTACACCCGGTACTATGGTACGGAGATGGGATCCCCTCTCACGAGGAAATTCGTGACCTTTCGAGAAGAGGTCGACCAGGAGGATCTCCCCCGCTTGAAGTGGGAGGCGAAAAGGATGGAGAGCGGCTACCTGAACGCGAGGGGAGGTCGAAGGGTGAACATCGATCCCGGGCTCTTGCTTCCTGAGCGACTCGTGCTTGCCACGACAAAGCCCTTTGCCCACCGTCTGTATCTCGCGAGGGGAATCTACGCTGACGTGACGTTGATCTACCGGAAAAAGAGCTACCGGCCCCTGGAGTGGACCTACCCGGACTATGGGACGCCGGATGCCGTGCGAATGATGAACAACCTGCGAAAGCACTGCTTCCTCCAGAAGCGGGCAATCGAGAAGGGCGGAATCGAATGAGAAGTATGACCGGCTTTGGCACTGCCGACCGGGAGGGCAAACGGGGGGCGATTCGCATCGAGGCGCGTTCCTACAACCATCGGTTCCTCGATCTCAGGCTTCGTGTCGCCAGGCCCCTGCAGCCTCTCGAGCCCCGCGTCTACCAGTGGGCCAGGGATCGCCTGGTGCGGGGAAGGGTGGAGATGAACGTTCATTGGGAGGAGATGGCGGGAGGGGTCGAGCCTCTTCGATTGAACGAAGAGTCGCTGAAATTCTACCTGGATCTCGAAAAGAGGCTGCGGGAAGAGTTCGGCGTGCAGGGGGCGCTGGACATGCAGACCCTCGTCCGATTGCGGGATCTGGTGTTCCTTCCGGAGCAAAGCCCGGATATCGAAGAAGAATGGACTCCGCTCCTCCAGGTCCTGGAAGAGGCCATCGAGAAGATGGAACAGATGCAGGACAGGGAAGGGGGCGTCCTTCAGGAAGACCTGCTCGCCCGGATCCGGCTCCTCATGGAGCAACGGGGACGCATCGAGGCGATGTCCAAGGATTTGCCGGCACGATTCCGGGAAAGGCTCGAGGAGAGGATCTCGAAGCTCACGAATCGGGCCGATATGGATCCACAGAGAATCGCGCAGGAGATCGTCCTGTATACGGACAAGGCGGACATCACCGAGGAGATCGTGCGGCTGTCGAGCCACCTGGAAAGCTGCGAGGCGGCCCTGGTGGACGGCTCGATGACCGGCAAGCGCCTGGAATTTCTGGTACAGGAAATCTATCGTGAAGTGAACACGATCGGGTCGAAGACACCATCTGCAGACGTTACGTACGTGGTGGTGGACATGAAGTCCGAACTCGAGAAGGTGCGGGAGCAGTCCCAGAACCTCCAATAGATGTTCCGGCAGGGAAGCCTCGGTCATGGCGAAGAAAGATGTGCAAAGGGACGTGCTGAATATCGGGTTCGGGAATGTAGTGATTCGCTCCCGCCTGGTCTCGATCCTCGCTCCGGGGCCCAACCCTGTGCGACGTATGCGGGATGAAGCGAAAAAGGCGGGCAGACTCGTCGATGCGACCCACGGACGGAAGTGTCGATCGGTCCTCGTCTGTGATTCCGGTCACCTGATTCTCTCTGCGATTCAGTCCGAAACCCTGTGCCAGCGTTACGAGGCGGAGCCCTCGGACCCGGCAGATTCGTAAACGCGGGAAAGGGGGTTCTTCATCGACACGCTTCGTTCCCAGGGCTCTCCTCCTGTCTTTGTGGTGTCGGGACCTTCCGGTGCGGGCAAAACAAGCCTGTGTGCGGAGGTCTTCGCGCGTTTTCCCTGGCTTCGGGCCGCCGTTTCCCACACGACACGTCCCCCCCGGCCGGGCGAACAGGAGGGGAAGGACTATTTCTTCGTGGATCAAGAAACCTTCGAGCGGATGATCCGGGAAGAGGCGTTCCTGGAATGGGCAGAGGTGCATGGGCATCGGTACGGCAGCTCGATCGTGACCCTCCAGAGCGGCGCGAAGACGCACTCGCTCCTGTTTGAGGTCGATTGGCAGGGGGCAAGCCAGATACGCCGGGAAAGGGAGGAGGCGGTTCTGATTTTCGTGATGACGCCTTCGCTCGATGATCTGATTCGCAGGATCAAGGGAAGGGGGGCGATCAGCCCGGAAGAGCTCTCCATGAGGATTCGTACGGCCACCTTGGAGATTCAGAAAGTTCAAGACTTCGACTATCTCGTGATCAACGACAGTTTTGACGAAGCTCTGAAGGAGCTCCAATCGATCATCATCGCCGAGTCCTGCAAAAGGAGGCACCGCATCCCGGCCTGGACGGAGCGCTGGGCCAAGGAGATCAAAGCGCACGAGAAGGTTAAAGGGAAAAGGTAAAAGGTAAAAGGTGAAAGCAGCATTCGCTGGTTGGCCGCGGCGAAGGCCCCCAGGATGCCCCATTCAATACTTCAACCATCCCTTTCCCCTTTCGCCTTTGACCTTTCACCTCAGGGGTGGTCCGGAAGTGAGGCACGGGTATGAAAGAGCCGATCATTCGTTTTCAGGATATCCTCGAAGCGGTCCGGGGATACATGCCGGATGCGGACACGGCTCCGCTGCGCAAGGCCTATGTTTTTGCCGCTGTCTCTCACCGAGGACAGCTTCGTAAGAGCGGGATTCCCTACCTGAGCCATCCCCTGGCGGTGACCAAGACACTGACCGACCTGCGCATGGATGTTCCGACCCTGTGTGGAGGCCTTCTGCACGACGTCCTGGAAGACTGCGAAGTCGAGGAAGCGGTGCTCAAGGACCAGGTCGGCGAGGAGGTCACCGGGCTGGTGGTGGGATTGACCAAGACGTCCAAGGTAGCTCTCCAGTCCACGAAACGACGCCGACTGGAGAGCTACCGCAAAACGCTCATCGCCATGAGCCGGGACATCCGAATCCTGATGATCAAGCTCTCCGACCGCCTCCACAACATGAGGACCCTGTTTTCCCTCTCCGACGAGCAGCGCAAGCGAATCTCCGAGGAAACGCTCACCATCTACGCGCCCCTTGCGAATCGTCTGGGCATCTCGTGGATGCGATCCGAGCTCGAGGACCTCTCCTTTCAGCACCTGAATCCGGAGTTGTACGAGGAAATCAGGCAGGGCGTGGAGGAGAAGGTTGAGGAAAAGGCGGAAGTCATCCAGAGGGTCTGCGACATCCTGGAGGAACGGTTTCGGGAGGAGGACATCCCCTGCGAGATCGCCGGGCGGGTGAAACATTACTACAGCATCCATCGGAAAATGATACAGCAGGAAATCGACCTCGAACAAATTTTCGATCTCTTTGCCCTGCGGGCCATCGTGGCGGAAGAGAGGCATTGCTACCAGGTGCTTGGCGTCATCCATTCTCTGTGGGCGCCCGTGCCCGGCAGGTTCAAGGACTACATCGCCCAGCCCAAGGCGAACCAGTACCGGTCTCTGCACACAACGGTGTTCGGGCCATCAGGGGACTGCGTGGAGATACAGATCCGCAGCCGTGGCATGCACCGTGAAGCGGAATATGGCGTGGCATCCCACTGGATCTACAAGGAGCGGGCCGGCTTCGACCAGGGAGATGAGAGCACCTTCAAGTGGTTGCGAGGGGTACTCAACAGCCTCCAGGAGATCTCCAGTCCGAAGAACTTCCTGGACGTGATGCAGCTCGATCTGTTTCCGGACCAGGTCTATGTGCTGACGCCGACCGGGGAGGCAAGAGAGCTTCCCCGCGGCTCCACTCCGGTGGATTTCGCGTACACGATCCATTCGGAGGTTGGAGATCATTGCGCAAGGGCCAAGGTCAACGGCAAGTTGGTGCCCCTGAAGTACGAGTTGCAGAACGGGGACATGGTCGAGATTCTCACGTCCAAGACGCAGACCCCGCGAAAAGACTGGATGAAGTTCGTCAAGACGGCCGATGCTCGGGCCAAGATCCGGGCCTGGGTTCGAAAGGAAGAAAAGGAACAGGCCCAGTCCCTGGGAAAGGAGATCCTGGAGAAGGGGCTGAGGAAATCCGGCCTCCATTACGGAAAGCTGCTCAAAGTGGGGGAGTTCAAGAAGGTCCTGAAGGCCCACCGGCTCAAGAGCTTGGAGGATTTGCTTCGTGCCGTGGCCTACGGCAGGCTTTCGGTGGGGCAGGTGGTGGAAGCGCTCCCCAAGAAAGAACATGAACAGGACGAAGATGCATGGGACAAGGGCCTCGAACGGCTCGTGGAGAAGGCGGAGAAGCGGTCCGACACGGGCGTGAAGGTCCGGGGCATCTCGGATATCTTTGTCCGGTTCGCCAAGTGCTGCAACCCGGTGCATGGAGAGGAAATCGTCGGCTTCATCACCCGGGGCAGGGGAGTAACGATCCACGCAAAGACGTGTCTCAAGGTCAGGGAGGGGTCCGGGGAAAGGTGGATCGACGTGAACTGGGATGAAGGGGCCAGGGTCTTGCAGCGGGCCAAAATCCGGGTGGTCAGCGAGGATCGTCCGGGGCTCCTGGCGGGACTCAGCAAGGCAATCGCGGCCGTGGATGTGAACATCTCACAGGCAAAGGCCTGGACCACGGGCGATCGGCAAGGGGTGGCGCAGTTCGAGGTGATGGTGAAAAACGTGGAACACCTGACGGAGCTGATTCATTCCCTGGAGAAGGTGAGAGGTGTCGTCGCGGTGGAGAGATTGTTGAATTAAGAGAGGCTGGCGATTGGGGAACTCGTACCGGGGGACGATCTTTAGTCTTTGGGGGGAGGCGGTGTGGCCTGAACCCTGACCCCTGTTCTAAGCTGCTTTTTCAATCTTTCCAGTACGAATGCAGCGGGTGCAGACGTTTTGCCGGCGGATACGGCCGCTCTCCACGATGCGTATCTTCTGGATATTCGGCCTCCAGACTCGCTTCGATTTCCGGTGGGAATGGCTCACAGTATTTCCGAAGATGGGTCGCTTGCCGCATACGGAACAGATCCTTGACATGAAACCGTACCCCTATTGTCCTTCTTACGCTCTAGTTTGCATAAAAAACCATCTGATTCACTGGAATTCGTAACTATATCCGATTCCTCGGCGTTTGTCCAATGGTCCTCGTCCTCGATTCTGTACCCGTGTGCCGCTGGCTTTCTTCAGGCACATGAGTTGATCCGGTTCCCTTGCCCTTGTGCGTGCCCGTGCCCGTTTTCGAGGACGAGGACGATTCTTGTTAGCCCCAGCTCACCCTGGGCTGTTCATCGTCGCCGGCCAGAATCCTTCCGATGCGAAACGCTTGCTCTCCCATGCCCTGCAGGCATTCGACCACCTCATCCGCGTGTTGGTCGTCCGCCACGACGACCATGCCGATGCCGCAGTTGAAGGTCCTCAACATCTCGGTCAGCTCGATCTGT
>RCNC010002716.1_pt1 | contig 24218 bp, 19 predicted proteins | sample 2041301 | NCBI WGS metagenome assembly RCNC01 (sample SAMN09708231, study PRJNA481090) | Marine sediment metagenome, whole genome shotgun sequencing project. | biome: marine sediment; feature: ocean; material: sediment; isolation source: Sewage treatment plant 13A marine sediment (STP13A) ...
CACCCTACCCGGCTTCCGGCACGACGTGCACGGCGACGAACGTGGTAGTGGCTAATGCTCCCTGACCCGGTCAGGGACTGAAGGGGGCCGCCACTTGGCGGCCTCCTGATTGACTGCCAGAAGGCCCGGAGGTTGCTGTTCGCAGCGCTTCCGGGCCTTTTTTATGACACCGGCAGTGGGGCGCACTTGATCCACAGACCCTGTTGTGAAACCATCTGGGATCGCAGTACATTTCCAGCGAATGGGGGACCATGGTGACGGAGACGGGCACGCCGGGAGGCGACAGGTCTTTCTGGCAACGAGGGGGGCGACTCTGGACGGTCCTCCTGCTCGGTGGCCTGGCTCTTCTGTTCACGACCTTTCCCTCGGTTTTCTTCGGCAATGGCCAGTTTTACCTCCGTGATTTTCATCCATTCTTCTTCCCGCAGAAACAGTTCCTGGCCCAGGCGGTGAGCAGCGGCACCATTCCGTTCTGGCAACCCCATGTGGGGTGCGGGGTGCCGTTCTTCAGTTCCCTGCAGCCGGGTGTGTTCTATCCGCCCTCGGTTCTTCTGCTGGTGGCCGGTTCGTTTCAGCCGGGATTCACTCTCTTTATCGGTTTTCATTTTCTGCTGGCATTCATCGCGGCCGGGGTCCTGGCCCGAGTCCTGTTCCGAGCGGATCCCTGGGTCTGCTGCCTCACCGGCACAGCCTATGCGTTCGGAGGTTTTTGTGTTTCTTCCGTCTCCCAGCTGAACAATCTTCAGTCGGCGGCCTGGGCGCCCCTGGTGCTGGCCGCGGTGGTGGGGCTGCTCCGTCGCCGGCGGCTTGGCGGACTGTTGCTCACCGCCATGGTGGTGGCCCTGCAACTGCTGGGTGGCGGGGTTGAGGTGACCGCGCTGACTCTTGTTGCCGCCCTGGCCCTGTCCCTGCTGCCGGCCGGTCGCAGGGTGGGGCAACTGCCCGGTTCGGTGTGGAGGTCGGCAGGGAGTGGTTTCCTGCTGGTGAGCGGGGCGATTCTGCTGGCAACGGCGCTCTCCGCTTTCCAGGTTCTGCCAACCGCTGAAATGGCCGGCCGCTCCATGCGTTCCGGGAGCGATCTGGAGGCGGAGGGGCCGGCGGCCTATTCACTCCAACCGGAGAACCTGCAGAACCTCGGCACACCCCGGCGGCTTTCCGACCCTGGAGATCCGGAATATTTCAGGGCCTTTCCCCGGGGACGGGTCCCCTGGCTCATCAGCATCTACCAGGGGGCGGTGGTGATCTATCTCGCACTGTTAGGTCTGCTGGCGGGCAGGAGGATGTTGGCCCTGCGGCTGGCACTGCTGGCGTGTGCCCTGGGCGGTCTGTTCATGGCCCTGGGGGATGCTTCTACGCTCACCGCCGCCCTGTGGCGGGTTCTGCCCGGTGCCGGCTGGTTCCGCTACCCGGAGAAATTCGTCTTCCTCACCGCCCTCACCGTGCCGCTGCTGGCCGCCATGGGCTGCAGGGGGCTCAGCGGCACGAACGGACCGCAGCGACGCCTGACTCGGATGGCGGCAGAGGGGACGGCACTGCTGCTGCCCCTCTTCCTGCTCGCCCTCACCCGTGGGAGCGCTTCATATGCCGTGGGATTTCCCGTCACCCTGCTGCTGCTGGCTGCGGCCACCCGATTACTGGCTGGACGGAAGCTGCTGGGTTCCGCCACCGCCGCTCTGTTGCTGGCCATGCTGGTTGCGGTGGATTTGACCTCGGCCCACCGGCCCCTCAACGCCACGGTGCCTGCCGATTTTTACAACGACGCCCCGGCCGCCGCCGCAGCGATTCCGCACGGCCCGATCCCGACCCGGATCCGTTCCACCCTGCCCGGATGTCCCGGTGGGCCCCCGGCCACCGAGAGACCCCAGGCCACGCCGCTCCACACCCACCTGGTCTGGCGTGCTTACCTCTCGCCAAACTGTGCCGGCATCCACGGGATCTCCCAGGTCCGGGGCAGCACCGGGATGGAACTGCGTCACCCGGCCCGGCGGGAGAGGGTGCTCACCGCGGCGGGGCTGCCGCAGAAACTTGGGCTGCTCTCGCTCTGGGGCGTGGACTACCTGTTGATGGACCGTGAACTCTTTTTCCCCGACGACCTGCTGCTGGTCACCGACCAGCTGGATCTTCCGGAACAGCGGCTCTACCGGCTCCGCCGTCCGCTGCCCCGTCTCTTCACCCTGTCCGAACATATCGCTGCCGGGTATCCCCGTGCCGAGAGCAAGCTGCTCACCAGCGGGGAGGGAGCGGTGGATTTGGTGGAATCGCTGCGGGCCGACCTGGCTCTGGGACGATCATTGGGAGAAGGGGTGAAGGTCGCCAGCTGGGGGACACAAAGGGTAAGGGCGGAGGTGGAGACCAGGCGGCAGGGGATATTGCTGGCCTTCACCGATACCCACGATCCGGGGTGGACCGCCATGGTGGATGGCCGCCCGGCACCGCTCTTCGAGGGGTTGGGCGGTTTTTGCCTTGTCCGCCTGCCTGGCCCGGGTTCCCACCAGGTGGAACTGAGATACCGGCCCCGTGGTTTTGTTCCCGGTCTGGCGGTTACGGCAGCCGCCCTGCCACTGTTCCTGCTGCTGGCCCTGATCGTTCGCCGGCGCCGGGTTGACTTGGGACAGGGAACGACTTAGATTCTCCTTGGTTTAACTCTCAATCGGCAATGGGGGAATATCTGGTGAAAATGACCACGGCCTGGATCGGGCGGGTGTTTCTCCTTCTCATTCTGGTGTCACTGATGATGAACATTACAGCAACGGGCGTGGGTGGTATGGAGAACGAGGGGACCAGCGGGGAAGGAGTTCGCCCCAGTGCGCTGGCCGGGTCGTGGTATGACGCTGATCCGGAGGTGCTGGCCGCCACGGTGGACCGCTACCTGGAAGAGGCCGGCGACCCCCCGGGATCGCCGGGTCTGGTGGTGGGGCTGGTGGCCCCCCACGCCGGCTATGTCTACTCCGGCCGTTGCGCGGCCCATGCATACAAGACCGTGGCCGGACGGGATATCAGGCGTGTGATCCTGATGGGACCGAGCCACACCGCCCGCTGCCGCGGACTGGTGATTCCCGAGTCGGCTTTTTTTGCCACACCCCTGGGCCGGGTGGAAGTGGACCAGGCGGCCTGCCGCTATCTGGAAGCGCAGGCCCTGTTCAGCAGGGGGGAAGCGGCCCACGAGAAGGAGCATTCCCTGGAGATCCAGCTCCCCTTCCTCCAGCGCACCCTGCGGTCGGGGTTCAAAATCATCCCCCTGGTGGTGGGAGAACTGGCGGCTGGTGACTACGCCGATGCCGCGGCGGCTCTTCGTTCCCTCTGCGATGATCAGACCCTGGTGGTGGTCAGCACCGATTTCACCCACTACGGGGCATCCTTCGGATACGTGCCCTTTACCACCGACGTGGAGGCTTCCCTGGCCAGGCTGGACGGCGGCGCCGTGGAGCGGATTCTGGAACTGGACCTGCCGGAGTTTCTTTCCTACCAGAAGGAGACCGGTGCCACCATCTGCGGTTTCCGTCCCATCGGTATCCTGATCAGCCTCTTTGGCCGGGGCTGGGAGCGGGGAGAGATCTCGCTGGACAACCTGCACTACACTACTTCGGCCATGGGCACCGGGGACTGGTCCCACGTGGTCAGCTACCAGGCCCTGGCCGTGCGCAGCGAGGCCCCCGCGGCCGGTGGGGAGGAGGTTGACGGCAGCACGGCGGAGACGGCCGAGGCGAGAGGGGAGCCCGTTTCGGCGGCGGTGGGTTCCGCTGGTCTGAACGAGGGGGAAGAGGCTCTGCTGCTGGGGCTGGCCCGGGAGACCCTGCGCCTGCACATCCTCGAGGGCCGGCGGCCTCCAGCGGGCCGCGGTGCGACCCTGCCCCCCATACTTTCGGAGCAGCGGGGGGCCTTTGTCACCCTGCACAAGCGAGGCCGCCTGCGCGGCTGTATCGGTTACATCCAGGCCCGCAAACCGCTCTGGGAAACCGTGGTGGACAACACCATCAACGCCGCCACCGGTGACCCGCGCTTCGCCCCGGTGAGTTCCGCAGAACTGTCTCAGCTGGATATCGAGATCTCGGTGCTCTCCCCGCTGGAGAAACTCTCCGGTCCGGACAAGGTTGAGGTGGGCCGGCATGGGCTTTACATCGTCAAGGGTTTCTCCTCCGGGCTGCTCCTGCCCCAGGTGCCCACCGAGCAGGGCTGGGACCGCGAGACTTTCCTGGAGAACCTCTGCCTCAAAGCCGGTCTTGAGCGAGACGCCTACCTGCGCGGGGCCGAGCTGTACGCCTTCACTGCCCAGGTGTTCGGCGAATCCACGGAGGCCGGAGCCCATGGGGAGCGCTGATCTTTCCCGGCGCCGGTTCATGGGGGCCGCCGCCCTGGCGGCCGGTGGGGCACTGCTCCACGGCAGCGGCCGGGCCTTTTCATCACCTCCCGGGGATGCCGGCGTCATATCCGTCGCCGCTCCGGGGCAGGTACTGCTGGCCCGGGGGGCCGGGGTGGGCCGGGAGCCGGGCGGACCGGTGGAGCGGGCATTGCTCCAGCGGTGGCTGGGGGAGATGGTGGTGGCGCTCACCGGGGCGGCCGGGGTGGCCGAGGCCTGGTCGGCGCTCTTCCCCCGGGACCGTCGTGTGGGGATCAAGCTCAACTGCCTGGCCGGCCCGCGGCTCTCCCCGCGACGGGAACTGGTGGAAGCACTGATCGCAGGCCTGCGCAGCGCCGGAGTGCCGCCGGAGCGGATCGTGGTCTGGGAGCGCAGTGATCGCGAATTGCGGCGGTGCGGCTTCACCATCAACACCAGTGGTGCCGAGCCGCGGATCTACGGCACCGACAACCCTGTCGCCGGTTACGAAACCGGGCTGCGAACCAGCGGCAGCGTGGGATCCTGTTTCAGCCGCATCCTCACCGAGCAGTGCGACCTGCTGATCAATGTGGGTGTGCTCAAGGACCACGATCTGGCCGGAGTGTCGGTGGGTCTGAAAAACTTCTACGGCCTGATCCACAACCCGAACAAATACCATGACAACGCCTGCGATCCCTATGTGGCCGATCTGGCGGCCCATCCCCTGGTCCGGCAGCGGCTGCGGCTCACCATCTGTGACGCCACCACGGCCCAGTGCCAGGGTGGTCCGGCGTTCCACAACGACTGGGCCTGGAACTTCGGCGGCCTGCTGGCCGGGCTGGATCCGGTGGCGGTGGACCGGGTGGGTGCCGGGTTGATCGAGGAGCGCCGGGCGGCCCGGGGGCTGCCCTCGCTGGTGGAGGCGCAGCGGTCGCCAGCCTGGATCGACACCGCCGGTGGGCTGGGTCTGGGGGTGGCGGATCGGGCACGGATCCGGATCCGGGAGGTGAGCTGACCCATGGCCCAGGGCATATGTGAACAGCGGAGGTTGTTGCTGGGGTCGCTGCTGGGTGGGGCCTGCCTCCTCTGTGCCTCCCCTAGGGCACTGGTTGCGGAGGGGAAGGCCCCCAGGGGCACGGACAAGGAGGATCCTCGTCTCGGTGTGGCCCCGGCCCGGTTTTACAAGAAGCTGGACCAGTCCCGCGTGGAGTGCACCCTCTGTCCCCGGGCCTGCCGGGTGGCCGACCTGGAGCGGGGATATTGCGGTGTGCGGGAGAACCGCGGTGGCGAGTATTTCACCCTGGTCCACTCCCGGCCCTGTGCGCTGCACAACGATCCCGTGGAAAAGAAACCGCTCTTCCACTACCTGCCGGGCAGCAGCGCACTCTCCCTGGGAACCGCGGGCTGCAACCTGGAATGCCGTTTCTGTCAGAACTGGAGGATGGCACAGTTCCGGCCGGAGCAGGTGGAGAGCCGGAAAGCCGGGCCGGCGGACCTGGTGCGGCTGGCCGCCAGGGAAAACAGCAGTTCCATCGCTTTCACCTACTCCGAGCCGGTGGTGTTTTACGAGTACATGCTCGACACCGCCATCCGCGCCCGCAGGGAGGGAGTGGGCAGTGTGATGATTTCCAACGGCTACATCAACCGCGAGCCGCTGGAAAAACTGGTGGGCTCGCTCTCGGCGGTGAAGATCGACCTCAAGGCCTTCAGCGACCGGTTTTACCGCGAGATGTGCAGCGGCGAGCTGGAGCCGGTGCTGGAAACGCTGAAAACTCTTCACCGCAGCGGCATCTGGTTCGAGATCGTGGTGCTGATCCTGCCCACGGAGAACGACAGCCGTGAGGAACTGCTGCGGATGTGCCGCTGGATAGCGGCCAACCTGGGCCCGGATGTGCCGGTACACTTCACCCGGTTCCACCCGATGTACAAGGTGCGCAACCTGCCCTCCACACCGGTGAGCACCCTGGAGATGGCCCACGCCGCGGCCGTCACATGCGGGCTCCACTTCCCCTACGTGGGCAATGTTCCCGGGCACCCGGCCGAGTCGACCTTTTGCCCCGGTTGCGGCAGGCGGGTCATCCACCGGGTGGGCTTCAGAATACTGGAGAAACTTCTGGAAGACGGGAAGTGCACCGGATGCGGGCGGCCGCTGGCCGGGGTCTGGTCCTGATCCAGAAACTCAATACCGCTCACCCCGGGTTGGCCCGGACGCCCACCCTTCCAGGATGAGCCTCAACGCGCAGCAGATGGTCAGCAGGCCCAGCAGTCCCGCGGTGACCGAAACACCCAGGCGCGGGACGGCAGCCAGGCCCACCAGGGCGGCGGCAGCAGCAGCACCCAGGTGATCGGCGCCGTTGACCAGGGCCGCGGCGCTGCCGGTCCCCTGGCCTGTGCGGCCGCAGAGCATTCCCCCGGCCGCCGGCAGGGCCAGTCCAGTGAACCAGCCGGCAGAACACACCAGCACCAGCACCAGCGTCTCCGGTAGACCCCCGAGGGCAAAGAGCCGGTGTCCGCTCCCCGCCAGCCGCAGCGCCAGCGGTGCGGCCAGGGCGACGGCCGCCTGGCCGGTCAGGCCCAGGGCCAGCACCCGTCGTGGGCCGCTGTCCGGAGAACTTGAGAGACGGCGGCCCATGGGCGCCGCGGCAATGCCGCCAAGGGCCAGGCCCAGCATGAACAGGGCCACCACGCTGCCGATCATGCGGTAGATGTTGCCAAAGGCGCCTTGGTAGACGTGGATACAGACCAGTTCCAGGGCCAGTCCGGCAAATCCGGCAGCGGCCACCGCCGCCAGCACGGACACCCGGTTCACTGGTGATTTTCGCCGGCGGGGGGAGGCCAGCGGTGCCAGGGCCCAGACCACCGGCAGGAGAAGAGCGAGGGTGGCCAGCCAGGCCGGTATGGGGCGGAAGAGCAGGCGGAACCAGCGATCCAGTGAATCACCGGAAAATCGGCTCCAGAGCCGGAGGGTGTGGGCCTGGGCCAGTGGCCGCCAGTCACTGTTGACCAGAATGGGCCCTGCGGGTTCCCGGGCCAGTTCCTGCTGGAGAAAGGGCATCCGCTGATCGTCAATCAGTGAATAGAAAGCCTGGGAGGAGAATCCCGGGTCGGCGGTGCCGCTGGCCTCGTAGCGGCGCACCAGCTCCTCTGCCCGGAAGACGTCGGGGCCTGCCTCCAGGTTTGACGCGGCCATGATCAACCGGTCCCCGCCGGCGGCCCGCACCACCGGGAACTCCTGCTTCAGGGTGGCGAAGAGTGCGCGGGCCAGTGCCCCGGCCTCGTCGTCGAGATAGTTGGCCGAGGCGGTGACCCGGCAGAGCAGCACACCCCCGGGGCTGAGCAGCCGGGAGCAGTGGGCGTGGAATTCCCGGGTGTAGTAGCGGTTGATCATCGCCGTGGTGGGATCGGGGAGCAGGATGACGATCAGGTCCCAGGAACCTCGGGTGGACGGTTCGGCCGCGGCAGTGCTGATCCAGCGGCGGCCGTCGCCCGGGCTGAGCGTGAAACGCGGATCGGTGAGGGCCCGGAGGTCATCATCCACGGCATGGCGGGCGTAGAGGGCCGGCAGTGCCGGGTCCTGCTCCAGGCAGCGGATCTCCTCCACCTCCGGGTGACGAAGCATGGTGGCCAGCACTCCCGATTCCAGACCGCCCACCAGCAGCACTCGCCGGGGTGCGGGGTGGGTTGAGAGGACAAAGTGGCCCCACAGTGTAGCCCCGTATCGGTCGGGGTATGAGGCGATCACCGAGCCGTTGGCCGCAAACACGGTCTGGTCACCCAGTCGTCCGGCCTCGAGGCGCTGATATGGTGTGTCCACCGTTTCCAGCAGGTCGATGCCGGGATGGAGCCGCGACCAGCTGTGCTCCAGGGTCAGCCGGTCCAGGCGGCCGCCCAGACTCGGGGTGAGCCCGCAGACCAGCAACAGCAGGCCCGCAACAGTGGCGGACCACCTGCCGGCGGAGGGCTGCCACCCGGTTGCGGCAGGTCCCCGGGGACGTTGCAGCCAGGCGGCGGTGAGGCAGAGCAGCGAGGCGGACAGCAGGGATGTCTGCAGGGCCGGGAGGCGTGACACCAGCACCCAGGTATGGATCATTCCGGCACTGAAGCTGCCGGCCCCTTCCAGCGCGTAGACCCGGCCGATGATGGCGGTGCCCGGTCCATCCCCGGAGGGGCCTGCTTCCGCGGCACAGGCCAGGGGGAAGGTGAGGCCCACCAGCAGAGCGGGGGGGAAGACGGCGGTGAAGGCCACGGCCACCAGTTGTCCCAACGGGGCCAGGGCACCCACCGGAGCCTGCATCAGCAGTCCGGCCATCCTCATGATGGTCAGGCCGGCGGGGCAGGAGAGTGCCAGGGCGGTGAGCAGGAAGGGCAGCAGCACCCGGGGCACCCCGGACCTCCGCTGCAGGGGAAGGCTGACGGCGGCCCCGGCGGCGATTCCGCCGAGCCAGGTACAGAGCAGCAGTGCGATACCCAGCTCGCTGCCGGCACAGACCACCAGAAAATCGCGGAGCAGCAGTATCTGGCATATGGTGGCCAGGAATCCGAGAGCGAACCAGGCCGCTGCCGACGCCGGCTGTGATCGGGAATTACCCATGGTGCGGCTATTATAGAAATGCTGCGGGTGGCGAACAAGCGCTCACTCAAGTACCGAGCGGTTTTGTCAGAAGCAGTGAGAACGGGCCTCGCCAAGGGGCCGCTGTGTTATAATCCCATGTTCTGGCGGTTGTTTTTGCTGTCATTGTTCGTTCGGCATGCCTGTGGCCCCTCCCGGGTCTGCGGTATCCGCGATGAAAGGAAAATAGTTACGATGAGTCAATCCAGGGTCAACAAAGAGGGTGGCGTCATCCCGCTGCTCGCCGCCTGCGGCGCCTTGTGGGGCGTGTTCGCCGGGCTGATAACCACGGTGGTGTTTTTATACTTCAATCCCGTCTTCATCGATACCTTTGGCGGTTTCCTGCTTTGGATGGTTGTACTGCCCGCGGCCGCCGGCCTGCTGTCCGGTCTGTTCCTCGGACTGCTGGCCCTGCTGCTGCCCTCTGGCGGCAAAGCCCTGCCGGCCGTTCCCGCCCTGGGCCTGGGGATGCTCATCGTCGCCGCCTTTGTGCTGCCCGGCATACCCCTGGGTCTTGGTCTGGCACTTTTCGGCAGCCCCTTTGTCTCCTTCCTGGTGGTGGCCGCCCTGCTGCTGGCCGCCGGCCTCTACAGCGCCTGGCGCGTGGTCTTCCGCAACCGGACGGCCAGTTCACGCGGGGGAATGCTGCGGGCTTCGGCAACAATCGTCCTGGTGGCCCTGCTGGTTCTGGCGGCGTTCTGGCCGGTATCGGCACTTTTCCGCGCACCGCCCCGGAGCCTGGCCGACGGCGGCCTGAAGATGATCGTCATCGGGCTGGACGGGGCGAGCCCGCTGATCCTCGAGGACATGGTTTCCCAGGGTGATCTGCCCACCTTTGCCGCGATGATGGATCAGGGCTGTTTTGGCGAGCTGACATCGCTGACCCCGATCTTCTCACCGATGATCTGGACCAGCATCTCCACCGGCAAGATGCCGGACAAGCACGGGGTGCGCGACTTCCTCAATGCGTCCTATCTCGACATCAAGGCCAAGACCGTCTGGGAGATTTTCGAGGAGGAGGGTGGCAAGACCGGTATCTACGAGTGGCTCTGCACCTGGCCCCCGGTGAAGCTCAACGGCTTCCTGGTGCCCGGATGGCTGGCCCGCAACTCGCTGACCTACCCCACATCACTGCAGTTCATCAAGGATATCAAGACCGCGGGCAAGAGCGGGGCGGAGAATGCCTCGCGGATCCAGCTGGGCATCGCCGTGCTCAAGGCGGTGAAGCACGGGGTCAAGCTCTCCGCGGTGACCGACCTGGCCACACTCTATGTCTACAACGGTCTGTTCAAACCGAGCCGTGCCGAGATCCATTACAAGAAATACCTGATGGCTCTGGAAATGGATTCGAACATCTTCGAGTATCTGCTGGCCACCGAGAAGCCGGAGTACGCCTTCTATTACCACCAGACCATCGATCCCATTTCCCACGTCTACTGGCAGTATTTCGATAACGACGGGTTCGAGGACGTGACCGACGCGGAGGTGAAGGAGTTCGGCGAGGTGATCCACGGCGCCTACCGCGAGATGGACCGTTCCCTGGGCCACCTGCTGGGCCGTCTGGGTCCCGAAACCCAGGTGATGATCATCTCCGATCACGGTTTCCAGTCGATCATCGACGGCCCCGAGCACTCGGGGCTGCTGGTCAGCATCCGGGCCGACGGCCTGCTGGAGCGTTTGGGCATCGCGGACCTGGAAGGGTTCCACACCATGTCCAACCTCTTCATGACAGCCCAGACCGATGACGGGGACCGGGCGAACCAGATCCTCAACCAGGCCATGAACGCCCTCGGCACCTTCTGGGTACCCGATGTGGACCTGCCGCTTTTCATCCCCGAGTTGATAGACAACCCGGGCACCAAGGCCGACTACGTGCGGATTTCCCTCAACATGGAATTGAAGGACCACTTCCTGGCCGGTCGGATCAACGAGCTGGGGACCCCGGTCCGTTTCGAAGGCGGCGAGTGTGTCATGGGGGACCTGATCTGGCGCAAGTTCAGTTCCGGCGTGCACCACCCCGAGGGGATCATCATGGTCCGGGGGCCCGGTATCCGCCGTGGCGTGCGGCTGGAGCGGGGAGCGAGCAGCGTCATCGACGTGACGCCGACGCTGCTGGCCATGGCCGGCATCCCCCCGGCCCGGGACATGGACGGCCGGGTGCTTTTCGAGCTCTTCGAACCGGGAACGGTGACCGAGGAGTCGGTGGAATGGATCGAGAGCTACGGCAACGGCGAGATTAAGAAGCCGATCGTCGGACAGACCGACCAGGGGGACGACGACGGCCTGCGCGACCAGCTGCAGCAACTGGGCTACATCGACGGGTAGTCAGAACCTCGCTTGTTGCCGGTTTCCTCGAAATGCTCACATACCAACAGAGTATGCTGCGCTTTCTCGTCAACCGGTGCCTCGCTCACGAACCACAATCGAGGTTCTGAAGCCGGGGCCATTGCACAAGAAAAATAGGTGACGGTCACCGAATTGGTGGCGGTCACCTTTTTGCTGTACGGCCAGAAAACGGGACGAGAAAACGGGGACGGTTACCTATTTCATGGGTACAATTCACCCAATGGAAGCAGTAACCTGATCGGTAGGATACAAATTGTACCCATGAAATAGGTAACCGTCCCCAATTTCTCAGTTGTACTTCAGTTCCGAGCCGAACATGCTGTGCGGTACGAGGAAGATGGCCAGCATCACCACGGCCGCCGCGAACACCCACCAGCGGGCCTGACGTCCGCCCCGCCCGGCCCAGAGGGCCACGGCCCAGACCACAAAGGCGATCAGCGTCTTGTTGTCGGTGAGGTCCCAGCCAAAGGGCACCCCGGTCCAGAATTCGCCGAAGGCGAACTTCTGGACGATGGGCCCGAAGATCATCCCGCCCAGGGTCAGCAGGGAAAAGGTGACCAGGGCCGGCCGGGCGGTCTTGCCTGTGGGGCGAAGGGCCTCGAGGCCGGCAAAGTTGGAGACCAGCATCGCCGCGAACATGAAGATGATGTGGGGGATCAGGGCCCACCCCGGAACGGCACCCTTGAAGCGGGTGACCACCAACCCGGAGTCGGGGAGGGCCTGTTCAGCGCCGCCGCGCCTGAGGGTCAATCGGTATTCGATTTTGCCGGCGGGTGGCTGGTGGGGCAGGGCTGCCACCAGCAGGTCTCCCCGGCGCTCCATCGGGGCCGTGGTCCATGGCTCGGTGCTGGTAAAGCGCCGCCAGGTCACCATTCCGGTCACTGCCTGGTCAGCGGCGGTGACCTCCACCTCCTGGTCCCCCGGGCCGCCATGGGTCCGGGTCAGGCTGTAGGCCACCTGGGCACCGTCCAGTTCCAGTTCACCATCCAGGGGGTAGGTGGGGCCGGTCTGCCGCTGGTACACGGCGCTGGCCAGGGTGATCAGCAGGGCTGCATTAATCAGTATCAATGAAGTTTTTGATTTCAGAATTCTATAGAGGATGTATTCAATAGTTCCCAGTGAAGCGGAGAATAAGATGGCATTAATAAATCCTGGCAAAAAATCATTATCCATCACTGGCCTCAAATGTCATCGATCCGTAAGCCTTAACAGGCAAATATCAACTAGAGCATTTTAACTAGAGGATGAAACGGGCCGAAAACTCGCTCAGCCGCTCCAGCGGGCCCCAGGCGACGCCCAGCAGCAGCACCAGGGCAGCCAGTGCACCGATGATCAGTGCGGCGTCGTCCAGCCGCTGCAGGGCAGGTGCGGCCTCCGCACCGCCTGCACGCAGGGTCAGTTCTTCGGCAAAGAGGGTGCGCTGGCTCCGTTCACCAAAGGCCACCTCGCGCTCCACCAGGTGCCCCTTCACCACGGGGTTGCCGGTGAAGAACATCGCCTTGACCACCCGCATGTAGTAGAAGAGCGAGACCGCGCTGTTCAGCACGCCGAGCAGGGCCAGCCAGTAGAAACTTTCCGAGGCGATGATGGCGCCGAAGAGCTTGAACTTGGCCGCGAAGCCGCCCATGGGCGGGATGCCGGTGAGCGAGATGAGGAAGATGGTCATGCAGATGGCCATGAAAGCGCCGATGGGCGAGTTCCAGGCGAGGCCGCGAAAACCGGTGATCGACGGGTTGCCGGCACGGTTCTCCATGGTCAGCACCACCAGGAAGGCCCCGAGGTTCATCAGCAGATAGATGGCCAGGTAGAAGAGGATCGATTCCACGCCGTCGCGGCTGAGCACCACCAGCGGCATCATCATGTAGCCGGCGTGGGCAATGGATGAATAGGCCAGCATCCGTTTAAGGTTGTTCTGCGGGATGGCGGCCAGGTTGCCCAGGGTCATGGTCAGGGCGGAAATAATCGCCACCAGCATGGGCCAGTTGAAAGAGGTCAGGGCCATCCACTGCTCGGTGGAGCCGTGGACCGGACAGGAAAAAGCGTCGATGAAGAGCCGGATGAACAGTGCGAAACCGGCGGCCTTGGGACCCACCGAAAGGAAGGCGGCGATGGGTGTGGGCGCACCCTGGTAGACGTCGGGGCACCAGAGGTGGAACGGCACGGCCGCGATCTTGTAGCCGATGCCGGCCAGGATCATGATCAGTGAAATGCCCACCGCCAGGTGGGTGGTGCCGGCGTCGGCACCGGCCAGGCCGGTCCTGATCCCTTCGAAGGAGAGGCTGCCGGTGAGGCCGTACATGTAGGACATGCCGAAAATCATCACACCCGATGCCACGGCGCCGAAGAGGATGTATTTCAGGCCGGCTTCGCTCGATTCGCGATTGCGCCGCAAATAGGCGGTGAGCGCGTAGGAGGAGAGGCTGACCATTTCCAGCGAGACGTAGACCATCAGCAGGTCGCGGGAGGCGGCCATCAGGTTGATGCCGATGGCGGCGGCCAGCAGCAGGGCGTAATACTCTCCGCGGTCCTGGCGGTCCAGGGCACGGGAGCCGATGGAGAAGATCACCGCCAGGCCGGTGGCGGTGAGCGAGATCAGCTTGAAGAAGAGGGCCAGGGGATCCAGGGCCACCATACCGGAGAAGAAGGTGGTTTCGGGCTGGCCGAAGAGACGGATGGTGGCGGCCAGGGCCACGGCGATACCGACCAGCGCCAGCCAGGCGGCAGCCCGCCGGCGGCGCCAGGCAGGCACCAGGTCGACCAGCAGGATCAGCAACAGGAACAGGGTGAGCAGCACTTCCGGGGCGGCCAGGGTCAGGCCGGTCCACACATCGCCGAGACTGCCCACCGCATTCACGCTTTCGCTTTCCATCTCCTAATATTCTCCGTATCGCCGCCGGTTACTTGACCAGCTGGTTCAGGTAATTCAGCGACGTGCTGATCAGGTTGAGCACCGGCAGGGGGTAGACCCCGAGGAAAATCACGATGGCTCCCAGCGGCACCAGGGTGAACAGTTCGCGGCCGTTGATGTCGGGCAGCGTCTTGTATTTCTCCTTTAGCGGTCCGAAGAAGATCCGCTGGAATGTCCAGAGCATGTATGACGCGCCCAGCACTATGCCGGAGACGGCGATGATGGTCAGCACCTTGTAGGACTGGAAGGCGCCGAGGAAGACCATCGCCTCACTGATGAAGGCGGAAAGCCCGGGCAGGCCCAGCCCGGCCATGAAGGCCAGGCCGGTGATCACCGAATATTTCGGCATCTGGGTGATCAGGCCGCCAAAGCCGTTGATCTCCCGGTGGTGCGCCCGGTCGTAGATCACTCCCACCAGCAGGAAGAGCATGGCGGTCACCGTGCCGTGGTTGAACATCTGGAACACGGCGCCGTTGATCCCCTCCGGGGTGAAGCTGGCCATGCCCAGCAGCACGAAGCCCATGTGGCTGATCGAGGAGTAGGCCACCATCTTCTTCAAGTCCTTCTGCGCCATGGCGCAGAGCGCGCCGTAGATGATGTTGATCACCCCCATCACGGCGAGGAACGTTCCGAAATACCTGGTGGCATCGGGCAGAATCGGGAAGCTGATCCGTAGAATTCCGTAGGTTCCCATCTTCAGCAGCACACCGGCCAGGATGACGCTCACCGCGGTGGGCGCCTCCACGTGGGCGTCGGGCAGCCAGGTGTGGAAGGGGAAGACCGGGACCTTGATGGCGAAGCCGATGAACAGGCCCATCCAGCAGACCAGCCGGAAGGTCTCGCCGGTCAGCGGCCCGATGTGCGAGGCCTGGTTCTGCAGCACCACCAGGTTGAATGTGTGGCTGCCGGTGGCCGGGTCGATGCTGAAGAAGTAGAAGCAGAGCAGAACCAGCAGCATCAGCACGCTGCCGAACAGGGTGTAGAGGAAAAACTTGATCGCTGCGTATTCCCGCCGCGGCCCGCCCCAGATACCGATGAGGAAATACATCGGCAGCAGCATCACTTCCCAGAAGACGTAGAAGAGGAAGAAGTCGAGGGCGCAGAAGACACCCATCATGCCGGTGTCCAGCAGCAGGAACATGGCGAAGTAGCCCTTGATCCCCTTCTTGATGCCAAAGGAGGCGAAGATGCAGAAGAAGCAGAGCAGGGCAGTGAGCAGGACCATGGTCACACTGACCCCGTCGATGCCCATGAAGTATTCGATGTTGAAGGCCGGGATCCAGCTCACCTGTTCGGTGAACTGCATCTCCACCGTGTTGCGGTCGAACCTGGAGAAAATCTGATAGGCCCAGAAAAGGGGCGGAGTGGTGGCGGCCACCGCTGTCCACCTGATCAGATTGGGCTTGTCCTTGGGGAGAAATGTGATGACGATCATCCCCAGGATGGGAAAGAAGGTGATCCAGGAAAGGATGTGTTCCTCGAACATGGCTCAGTTCGCCTCCAGCGCTTCGGTGCGCCCCCGGCACTTCAAGTGCACCCCCCGCACCCGGGACGATCAACAGAGCAACGCCCGTGTCCGGTTCGACTATGGTTGTATCGTTTGCGCCCGCCAGGCGGGCACCGTTATTCCCGACCGCGGGTCCCGTCAGAGTATGAACAGCCCCACGATGACAATGATCGTAACCCCGGCCCCCAGCACGTAAAGATACTGCTGGATCTGGCCGGTCTGCAGCCGGCGCATCCTGTTGCCGCCGGCGATGATAATGTTGCCCACCAGGTTCACCGCGCCGTCGACGAACAGCTTGTCGATAAAGCCGTTGATCGTGGCCGTGGCCCGGGTGAGGATCGCCACTCCGTTGACGATGCCGTCCACCACCAGCTCGTCGAAGCCCGCCATGAAGCGGGTGGTGCGCAGCAGGTTCTCCACCACCACCGACTGGTAGATTTCGTCGACATAGTATTTGTTGAGCAGCAGGCGGTGCGGGATGCCGCCGAGCCAGCCGGCCGCTTTCTCCGCGATATCGCGGCGCCTGATGTATACCCAGTATCCGAGGAACGCCGAGCAGGCGGCCAGGAGCACCGAGGCCAGCGCAAACAGGCGTTCGGTATTGTGCGAAGCGTGGCCGCCGCTGTGTACTTCCTCCCCGTGCGGGGCGGGAGCGGCATGGGCGTCCGTCTCGGCTGCTGCTTCGTGATGGGCGGTGGCTTCTTCCGAGGGCAGGGCGGCGTGGGCCGCCTCCCCGTGTGCGTCACCGTGACCACCCATCACCGGGGCCAGCCAGTGGTGGAAGCGGTTGTTGCCGCCCAGGGCCTCGGGGACACCGAGCCAGCCGCCGCCGAAGGAGAGCACGGCCAGGATCACCAGCGGTGCGATCATGTTCCATGGCGACTCGTGCAGGTGGTGCTTCTGCTCTTCGGTGGAGCGGTTCTCGCCCCAGAAGGTCAATGACACCAGCCGGAACATGTAGAAGGCGGTGAGGCCGGCGGCGATGAAGCCCAGCAGCCAGTGCAGGCGGTGGCCGCTCTCCCAGGCCTTCCAGAGGATCTCATCCTTGCTGAAGAAACCGGAGAGAGGCCAGATGCCGCAGATGGCGATGGTGGCCGTCAGGAAGGTCCAATAGGTCCAGGGGATCTTTTTTCTCAGCCCGCCCATGAACCGCATGTCCTGCTCGTTGCTCATGGCGTGAATCACGCTGCCGGCCGCGAGGAAGAGCAGGCCCTTGAAGAAGGCGTGGGTCATCAGGTGGAAGATCCCGGCGGAGAAGGCGCCCACGCCCATGGCCAGGAACATGTAGCCCAACTGGCTCACCGTGGAGTAGGCCAGCACCTTCTTGATGTCGTTCTGGGCCAGGCCGATGGTGGCGGCAAAGAGCGCGGTGCATACGCCAACGGTGGCCACCACTCCCATTGCAAACGGCGACATGGTGTAAAGAAAATTCATCCGGCCGATCATGTAGACGCCGGCGGTGACCATGGTGGCGGCGTGGATCAGGGCGCTCACCGGTGTGGGACCGGCCATGGCGTCGGGCAGCCAGACGTAGAGCGGGATCTGGGCCGACTTGCCGCTGGCCCCGACGAACATGAACAGGGCCACCAGGGTGGCGATGCTGATGCCGCCCCATTCCAGACCGCTCAGCAGGTGGGCATTGGCGGCCAGCTCGCGGAAGTTCATCGTCCAGACGCCCTGGCTGCCCAGGGACCAGAAGAGCAGCATGAAGCCGATGATGAAGCCGAAGTCGCCGATACGGTTGACCACGAAGGCCTTCATCCCGGCCCAGGCGTTGGGCATCTCCTTGTACCAGAAACTGATCAGGGCGTAGGAGCAGAATCCCACCCCCTCCCAGCCCACAAAGAGGACGAAGATATTGCTCCCCATCACCAGCAGCAGCATGGCAAAGGTGAAGAGGTTGAGGTAGCAGAAGAAGCGGGAGTAACCCGGGTCGTGGGCCATGTACCCGGTGGAGTAGACGTGGATCAGGAAACCGACACCGCAGACCACCAGCATCATCACCGACGACAGCGGATCGGCGAGGAAACCGACGTCCACTTTGAAGGTGCCGCCCTTGACCAGGGTGCCGTCCTCCAGCAGGACGTCGTCACCGGCCTTGATCCAGGTGTAGAGGGAATCCTCCATCACCCGTTCGCTCTCGGGCATCGCCTGCAGGTCGACGAAAACGTTGATCGCCAGGCAGAGCGAGAGAAAGACGGTAGCGCAGCCCACCAGGGAGACCACGATCTTCGGCAAGCGGTTGCCGAAAAAGGCGTTTGCTCCGAGGATCAGCGCGCCGATGAGCGGCAGCAGCGGAATGAAGAGCAGGTAGCCGGCCTCTGCCGCGGTGGCCATTGTTCCGTGTTCCATGATTCCCTTTTAATGCCTCAGGCTGTTCGCCGCATCGGCATCCACCGTGCGGTTGATCTTGAAAAAGGCAAAGATGATCGCCAGGGCCACCGCCGCCTCGGCCGCGGCCAGCACGATGATGAACAGGGAAAAGACCTGTCCGTCCAGCGCTCCGGGAAACCCCGGGGCAAAGCGGTTGAAGGCCACGAAGTTGAGGCTCGCCGCGTTGAGCATCAGTTCCACACCCATCAGGATGGCGATGGTGTTGCGCCGGCTGACCACCGTCAGCAGGCCGAGGACGAACAGCGTGGCGGCAACCACCAGGTAGTGGGTCAGACCTATCATCGGTTTCCCCCGCGGACTTCCTTGCGTATCAGTATGGCGGCAGCCACCAGGGCCGCCAGCAGGACCACCGACGCCACCTCGAAGGGGAAGAGATACCCCGACAGCAGCGACTGGCCCAGAATGTCCACAGTGTTGAGATCAGCTCCCGGTGTCCCGGCCGGCCGGCCGCCGAACCAGGTGGTTTTCAGTATCAGCACTACCAGTACGGCCAGGGCCGTGGCGCCCAGCAGCAGACCGCGCCAGACCCCCACCGCCTCGTTGGAAACCTCGGGGGTGCGGACCTTGCGGGTCATCATCACCGCGAAGAGGATCAGCACCAGGATGCCGCCGACGTAGACGATCACCTGGACCGCGGCCAGAAAATCGGCGTGCAGCAGCACGAAGAGGCCGGCCACACCGGTGAAGGCCACCAGCAGGAAAAAAACCGAGTGAAGAATGTTTCGCCCCAGGGCCACCACCGCCGCCGAAGCGATGGTGATTGCCGCGAAGAGATAAAACAACAGGTCGGCTGGGCTGCTCACGTCGGTTCTCCCTTGGTGGCGTCGTCGGCTTTCTTGTCCGCGGCGGCCGCCGCCGGTTTTTCCTTCTTTGGCGGCTTGTGGGGCACCACCGGCTCATCGACGAAGAAGCGCACCAGGTCGCTGAACTGGTCCGATGCGCCCTCGAATTCCTTGGAGTGGTGAATTGCCCCGGTGGGGCAGGGCTCGGAGCAGAGCCCGCAGAACATGCACTTGGCCACGTTGATGCCGAAATGGGTCATCATCCGCTTGGGCGGGTCGCCGATCTTTTCCACCACGATGTTGATGCACTGCACCGGGCAGGCGCGCATGCAGAGCATGCAGGCGGTGCAGATTTCGGTCTTCACGTCGAGGATGCCGCGGTAGCCATCCGGAATCATGTCCAGGATCGGTTCCGGTGTGCGGTCGGGATACTGGACGGTGATCGGCTTGCGGAAGAGATAGGAAAGGGAGACGCTCATTCCGTCGAAGACGGTGAGGGTGGCCTCACGGATGTTTTTGAAGTATGTGCCAACAGCGCTCATCGGTCCCAGCCCGTTCTCCCCGCCAGTCCTACTGGAAGGGGTTGAGATCCACCGGGTCGCCCACCCGGCGGATGTTGCGGACGGTTCTGGCCGCCATGGCCAGAACCAGGAAGACCCCGAAGAGGAAAATCGGGTATTTCACGTAGTCGAGGTCGGCCCAGCGGTGCTCGCCGATCATCCAGAAGGCGGTGCCCAACATGCAGACAAAGGCGATGGGCACCAGGTACTGCCAGCAGACCACCATCAGCTGGTCCACTCGCAGGCGGGGCAGGGTCCAGCGCAGCCATATGATCACCACCACGAAGGACAGCGCCTTGGCCATGAAGATCAGCGTCCCGCTGATTTCCAGTGGAGCGGGGAACAGGCCGAAAAGGTCGATGTTCCAGCTCACCGGGCTGTTCCAGCCGCCAAAAAAGAGGATCGTGGTGAGCGCGCCCATGACGAAGAGATTGGCGTATTCAGCAAAGAAGAAGAAGACGAAGCGCATGCCGGAATACTCGACGTTGTATCCGGCCACCAGTTCGCTCTCCGCTTCGGGAAGATCGAAGGGGACACGGTTGCCCTCGGCCAGGGTGGAGATGAAGAAAATAAAGAAGGTTATGAAGACGAAGGGATTGGCGAAGACGAACCAATCCCAGGGCCAGACACCCTGGCTGCCGATGATGCCCTGGGTGCTCAGTGTGCCGGACATCAGCACCACGGTGAGCACCGCCAGACCGGTGGGGATCTCGTAACTGACGATCTGGGCCGCCGAGCGGATGCCGCCTAGTAGCGACCACTTGTTGTTCGAGGCCCAGCCGGCCAGCACCAGCCCCACGGTGACGAAGGATGTCACGGCGAGGATGTAGAAGATGCCCACGTTGAGGTCGCTGATCACCAGCGCCTGGCCAAAGGGCAGGGTGACAAAGGCCAGGAAGAGCCCGGTGAACACCAGGTAGGGGGCGAAGAGGTAGAGCATCTTGCTCGCCCCGCCGGGTATCAGGTCTTCCTTGGTGAAATTCTTGATCCCGTCGGCCAGCCACTGCAGGCAGCCCTGGAAACCCACCCGGTTGGGTCCGATGCGGAAGTGCATCCGCGCCGCGATGCGCCGCTCCACCACGGTGACGATCCCGGCGAAGAGCGAGACAAAACCGAAGAGCACCATCGCGCCAAAGACCAACATCACCAGCCCGTAGACCAACCATGGCGGCCATCCCTGGAGGAAGGGCCAGGTCTCGATCAAGCTGTCAGCAAAAAACCGCATCTCGAACTCCCTGCCGATCCGGTGTATACCGGTCAGCGGTCGATTTCCGGGGCCACGATGTCAAAGCTGCCGATCACCACCACCAGGTCGGCGATCATCAGCCCGCGGCTCAGTTTCTCGAAAATGCTCAGGGCCGAAAAGGAACTGGTGCGCACCCGCACCCGGTATGGCGTCTTGCCGCCCCTGGAAACGATGTAGATGCCCATCTCACCGCGGGCGCTCTCCGTCCGAGTGTAGCGCTCGCCGGCGGGGATCTTCAGCACCCTCGGTACCTTGGCCATCAGGTCGCCATCGGGAATCATCTCCAGGCACTGGCGGACGATCTTGATGCTCTCGTACATCTCGTTGATCCGAACCATGTAGCGGTCGTAGGCGTCGCCCAGCGCTCCGGCAAAGCCCTCGCCGACGCAGACCTTGAAGTCCAGTTCGGGGTAGACCGAGTACGGATCATTGCGCCGCAGGTCGAACTCGATGCCCGAGCCCCGGAGGTTGGGGCCGTTGAGGCCGTAGGCCTTGGCGTCTTCCGGGGTGACCACGGCGATGTCGGCCAGCCGCTTGATAAAGATCTTGTTGCCAGTGATCAGCCGGTTGAATTCGTCCAGGGCCGGGGGAAAGTGGTCGAGGTATTCCAGGGTGTCCTTGCGGAATTTGTCGGTCATGTCCCGGGAGACCCCGCCGATGCGCATATAGTTATAGGTCAACCGGGCGCCGCTGAGCATTTCCAGCAGGTCGTTGATTGCTTCCCGTTCCCGGAGGGCCACCACCAGCGGCGTCACTCCGCCCACGTCGTTGCAGAAAGAGCCCACCGCCACAAGGTGACTGGAGATGCGGTTCAGTTCGGCGGCGATCACCCGCAGGAACTCGGCCCGGCGGGGGACTTCGATGCCGGCCATCCGCTCCACTGCCTCGCACCAGGCCAGGTTACCGTTCATCGAGGCCACATAGTCCAGCCGGTCGCTGATCGGCATGAACTGGGTATAGGTCATCTCGGTGGCGATCTTTTCCACGCCCCGGTGCAGGTAGCCCACCACCGGTGTGGCTTTCTCCACCACCTCGCCGTCGGTTTCCAGCACGAAGCGGATCACCCCGTGGGTGCTGGGGTGCTGCGGGCCCATGTTGAGCAGCATGTTGTCCGGGCCGTTGATGGTCAGTTCCTCAGGCATCTGCGCCACCTCCGGTCTCGGCATCTTTTTTCTTTACCAGCGGGTCGGGCCGGCTGGTGGGGATGCCCAGGGCGGTCTCCGCCTCTTTCCAGTCCAGGCGCATGGGGTGTCCCACCCACTCGTCGGGCAGGAACAGCCGGGTCATGTTGGGGTGCCCGGTGAAACGGACCCCGAACATGTCGTATTGTTCCCGCTCGTACCACTCGGCCGCCGGCCAGAGATCGTTCACCGAGGGCGCTTCGGGCTCGTCCCGGCCGATCCGCGCCTTGACCACGAAGAGGTGCAGGTGGGTGTAGGAGTAGAGGTGGTAGACCAGTTCCAGCTGTCCGTCGTCCAGCATGTCGGTGACGGTGAAACAGTCGAGGCAGTCAAAGGCCAGGGCGGGGTCGTCCCGCAGGACGGTCAGCACCTCCAGCAGTGCGTCGGCGGCCACGGTGATCCAGGGCTGGGCGGCGTCGGCGGCCAGCTCCCCCAGGGTTTCCGCGGGGATTTTTTCCAGGGCGTGGCGGTAGATCTCTTCAGGTGTCATCGGCTTGTGGTTTTCCAGGACCCGGTTGGCCCGGTGTCCCGCTCCCGGTCATACGATTCCGGTCATTTAGTGATGAAATGCTCGCGGCGCATTCTCTTCTGCAGTTCCAGGATCCCTTCAGTTAGCCCTTCGGGACGCGGGGGACAGCCGGGAAGATAGATGTCCACGGGAATGATCAGGTCAACACCCTTCACCACCGCGTAACTCTTCTGCAGCCAGCCGCCGCAGTTGGCGCAACTACCCATGGCGATGACGTAACGCGGTTCCGCCATCTGTTCGTAGAGGCGGCGCACCCGCTCGGCCATCTTGTAGGTCACCGTACCGGCGACGATCATCAGGTCCGATTGCCGGGGCGTGGAACGGAAAACCGAACCGAAGCGGTCCAGGTCGGCACGGGGGCCGCCGGTCTGCATCAGTTCGATGCCGCAGCAGGCGAGACCGAAGAGCAAATACCAGATGGAATTGGCCCGGCCCCAGTTGAGCACGGCGTCCACCCTGGTGGTGATCACGTTTGACGGAAGATTCAGCGGTGTGTAGCCCATGTTCTCTCTTTTACTTGATCTTTTCAGCAGTTTGCGGATCATCCTCGTTACTGATCGACTTGATCCATTCGAGGTCTCCACGGCCCCAGACAAAGATCAGGCCGGCGAAGAGGATCAGGACGAAGACGAGGATTTCACCAAGAACCAGCAGCCCGCTGCCGGATTCGAGATACCGGCGGAACACGGTGGCCACCGGGAAGATGAAAGCGATTTCGACGTCAAAGATAAGAAAGATAAGAGCGATGAGGTAAAACCTGGGGTTCATGTTGATCCAGGCCGAACCGGTGGGGATTTCGCCGCATTCGTATGTCCGGCTTTTTTCGAGGCTGGGTCTGTTGGGGCGGAAGAGGCGACCCACCAGAAGGGCGCCGCCGACAAAAAGCATGGCCAGGGACGCAAAGACAAGCACGTTGGCGTAATCGAAGTGCATCTGCTGCGCTCAATGCCCGGCAACGGCGAAGAAGTTTTCGACCTCTCGCCGGCGGGAACCGGCTGATCAACTGGCCGGGATTCAGTTGGTTACCGTTCCCGACGAACTACGAACCGCGCCCGGCGCGGCCGGTTCGCGAAAATCGGCGTAAGTCTACCACAACGTGTGCAAAATGGAAGACCAGTTGTGATTTTTTTCACCTGCCTGGATGAGTGGTGGGGGACGGTGGCTGGGGAGGTGGCTATTCGTCGATAAATAATGTCCGCTAAACAGTTTATCATTGCCTTGGCGAAAATATTGTCTATAATAGTAGTGGTGATTCCATTGCACGATTTGCGTGTTACGATCCGTGGCTGCGGAAAGACCGTAGCGACCTGAATCGATCTGAAAACGTCACTTGAAGAAGGAGGATCTGGAATGTCAAACCGTAATCGCGTGCGGCGCCTGGCCACGGTGGCCGGCGTGCTCGCCCTGCTGCTGTTCAGCTTGTCCGGCGCCGCCTGGGCCGCGAACACCTCGGAGATTCTGCAGGCCGTAAAGAACGGTGTCCCCAACGACGGCAACAACCGTGTGGTGATGGCCGAGCTCTTCTCACGAGATGACTGACCGTACTGTCCCTCCGCGGAGCGGGGGCTCGAAGATCTGATGGAAGACTACGGTCCCGACCAGTTCGTTTGCCTGATGTATTACGGTTCGGGATTCGAGTGTGACCACTACAGTCAGCGTTACAGTTATTACGGGGTGGGAGGGACGCCCACGGCAGTGTTCGATGGACACAAGCAGATGGTGGGCGGTCAGGCCAGCGGCTCGATGTACAGCTCCTACCTGCCCATCGTCCAGGACCACCTGACCCAGGCCAGCCCGGTGGAGATGTCCCTCGACATGAACATCGCCGGCGGCACGGTGAC
>RCNC010000540.1_pt1 | contig 24209 bp, 22 predicted proteins | sample 2041301 | NCBI WGS metagenome assembly RCNC01 (sample SAMN09708231, study PRJNA481090) | Marine sediment metagenome, whole genome shotgun sequencing project. | biome: marine sediment; feature: ocean; material: sediment; isolation source: Sewage treatment plant 13A marine sediment (STP13A) ...
GGATCGGCAAACGAACGATCATCGCCTCACCCATGCAGGCCTTCGACTGGAACGCGGTGTGCATCGGTAGCGACTGCTTTGTGGCGGGCATCCTGCAGTTTCACACCTTCGAGAACATGATGCTGAAGGTGAAGCTGACCGACATCCGGGACGGCTGCACCGTCAACTTCGGCACCACGGTCATGGGCGGTGCAGTCATCGAACCCCGGACCACGCTCCTGCCGTTGAGCCTGGTTCTGAAGGAGATGTACCTGCCCACGGCCACCTACGAAGGCAGCCCCACGGAGCCGGTGAGAGGGGTTGAGCACGCACCCTCCCGCATCACGTCCTGAGACGCAGCGGCTGCCACTTCAGGTAGGTCAGGGAGCGCCACAACCACTCCGCGGGGCCGAAGCGGAATCGTCTCGACCACCACTGACAGGCGACGACCTGCACGGCGAAGATCACCACCGCCCAGGCGGTGACGGCGGCCGGCCCCAGTCGAAAGGCCTGCCCGAAACCGAACCCGTAGAACAAGATGCTGAACATCAGGGTCTGGGTCAGGTAGACGGTGAGGGCCAGGCGGCCGACCCCGGCCAGGGGCGCGAGGGCGGCTCTCCCACGGGGAGTTTGCGCGGCGAAGATGAGAGTTGCCGCATAGCCGAGGGCGAGCGCAACGGTCCCGAAGGCGAAGAGAAGATCGCCGGCGAACTGGGCCCCCGGGCCGGCTTGCTGTGTCCGGAACAGTGCGTACCCGGTGGTGGCGGCGAGGACCCGCTCCGCCCCCATTGCCGCGAACCCGAAACCCAGCCCCCAGGCCCGCACGCGGGCAATCGGTGTCACGTGGCCGGGAATGTCGCGCAGGACCCCGGATCGGCCAACGGCGAACCCGAGGAGGAACATGGCGAAGACCGCCAGCCCGGACTCCGGCGAGTTGGCGTCCTCGAGGGGATCCGCGGGGATTGCGTTGGCGTTGTCGGCCGCGACCTCGGCAAGTGACCCGGTGGCGAAGACGTGCTCTTGCTGCTCCTGCTCGAGCTCGGTGCGGGCTTCGTCGATGTTGTGGATCTCTTCCGACCCGGCGGGCCGGTCGTCGCCCGAGGCGAGGCGGGCCAGGGGAAAAACCAGCATGAGCCCGAGGGCCAGGAGAAGGAGCATCCGGGTGGGCAGACGGTGCACCACGAGAAGCCCGAGCCCGAGCTCCGCGTAGAGCATCAGGATGTCACCGTCGTAGAGCAGTGCGTGAGCGGCACCGAGGGCGAAGAGCACGGCCAGCCGCCGGAGGTAGGTGGGGAGGATGCTGAGGCCCCGTGCGTGAGTGCGCTGCAGCTGCACCGCGAAGCCGAAGCCGAAGAGGATGGAGAACAGCGTCCACGACTTAGACTCGAAAAAGACACGCATGAAGCCGAACGCCAGCTTGTCGGCGGGGGCGTTCCAGGCGATCGAGTCGGCGCCGAAACCGTACATATTGACCAGCAGCACGCCGAACAGAGCGAAGCCGCGGACAATATCAACCTCGACGATGCGAGAATCCGGGGCAACCGGTCCGGTGGTATCTCGACTCAACGTTGAATTTTTGTGAGGGGAGGACGACACACAGCCAGGAGAAAACACAATCTCTCCTCTTCGGTCCTGACGTCTGGATGGGCTTTATGGGCGAAAGAGGAACTGAGTGACGGATTGCAGGGCCGCCCGATTTGACGGCCCTGCAATCCGGTCCAGGGGCGGTCTATTTCACTTCGATTGCTTCCCAAATGACGCTGTTCGGACAGGTAATTAAATCCTTGTGCAGCGTTTCCAATTCCGTGAACTCAGCAGAAGTCAAGTAGTTATCCCAGAATGTGCCCCACTCCGCGAAAGAAGGTGCGACCACAATAAACATAAGATCCATCTCACCGGTAGCGTTGACGGCAACCGGGAAATAGACATAGGCTTTCAGGTTCGCACCACCCTCTATTTTCTTCGCAATTTTGAGCCACGCCTGAGCATGGGCTTCCACTTGCTCCTCGGTGGTCCCTTCGTCCATCTCGCATTTCCACATCTGCACGGCTTCACCCGAGTAGGCCGGAATGGCTACGACCAGCAGCAGGGCAACAAGCAGCAAACGCATGGTGGTTTTCATCAGATCCCCCTCCAAATTTTGATTTTACAGGTTGATTTTGCAGGTTTTCTTCGCATGAAAGACTCTAAATGAACAAGAGTTACTTGTCAAGAATCAACCGATCATCCACAGCTGAGCAATTGACGCACAGAATATGAAGATCTTCCCCGCGGCAGACATCGGCCGTGGCGCTACTTCTTCTCTTTCAACGCCTTGAGAATCTTCTCCGGCGTGATTGGCAGGTCTTTGATCCAGACACCGGTTGCGTTGGCGATGGCGTGGGCCACAGAGCCGAGCAAGGAAACCGAGTTGACGATTCCGTCAACCCGGGTTTGCAGCTACCGTACGATAGTGAGATCCCGGCCCTGCGGCTGCGGAATGGGCCGCCCCTCCTGGCGTGCAGTATCGATCCAGAGTGCCATCGCTTCCTTGGCGTTCTCGAGAGCCTTTTCATGGGTTTCACCATGAGCCGCACACCCGGGGAGCTCAGGCACGTCCGCCACGAAACAGTTGTCCTCGTTGCTCCAGAAGATGTTGATTTCGTATTTGTTCATTGGAGTTCCTCTTCGAGGTTGTACTTGAGGATGACTCTGCGGACCTGCTTGACCTGATACGGTTTGGCATTCCCGTCGGATGCCTGCAGGTTGATCAATTCCTCGATGCCGTCCCTCCAGAAGATGCGATGGCTTCCCTTGGTTCTGGAGTGGAAACCGAGGCGCACCAGGAGGGAACAGAGTTCCTCGAATCTGATGGACGAGTCAGTCCGCCCGCCAAGGATTCGAGCCATCGTCCTCTTTCGGCGCATTTTGATTATACCCCCCCTTGCCACATATCGAATGGCAATCTGCATGGCGCTATTGACCCGGGTGTGAATGCCCGCCACCCTGCAGTCAGCAAATGCCGTGCCATTTAATCTGAAAGTTGTTTTGGGGAAAGGGCAGAGAGGGGGGCCAAGCAAGAGGGGCCAAGCAAGGGGGGCACATTGGTGCGGGGACAAAAATGGGGACTGGCACGCCTTGGTGCCTGTCCCCATTTTTTGCCTCCTCTGATCTACTTCTTCTCTTTCAACGCCTTGAGAATCTTCTCCGGTGTGATCGGCAGGTCCTTGATCCAGACACCGGTGGCATTGGCGATGGCGTGGGCCACCGAGCCGAGCACCGGCAGGGTGGATCCCTCACCGATCTCCTTGGCGCCAAAGGGGCCCTGGGGCTCGTAGGACTCGACGATGCCGCTGAAGATCTCCGGGGCGTCCTTGATGGTCATGATCATGTAGCCGTGGAGGTCGGGGTTGAGGATCCGTCCCCGGGAGTCGAACTGCACGTCCTCCATCAGCGTCTCGCTGGCGCCCATGACGATGGCGCCCTCCACCTGGCCGTGCACCGCCATGGGGTTCACCGGCGTGCCGCAGTCGTGGGAGTCGGTGAAACGGTCGATGTCCACTTTGCCGGTGCCCATGTCCACTTTCAGCTCGCAGACCGAGCTGCCGAAGGAGTAAGCCGGGCTGGTGCCCACGGTGGCGCCCTTGTAGTCGCCGCCCAGGCCGTCCGGCGGCTTGTAGCAGCCGGTGCCCACCAGCGGGCCCTTGTCGTTGAAGTATTTCCGTGCCGCTTCGGCCCAGGGCTGGCTCTTCTCCTCATTGCCGCGGACAAAGACCTTGCCGCCGCCCACCTCCACCTCGTCCTCGCTGCAGTCGAGCAGCCTGGCGGCGTAGGGCCGCATCTTGTTCACCACGTCCACACCGGCCCGTGAGACGGCGTGGCCACCCATCAGGGTGATCCGCGAGGAGTAGGCGCCGAGGTCGATGGGCGAGATGTCGCTGTCCTCGCTGCGCATCCGCAGTTTGGAGACGGGTATGCCCAGCGATTGTGCGCACATCTGGCTCAGCACCGTGTCGCTGCCCTGGCCGATCTCGGCGGCGCCGATCATCAGCACCGCCGCCTCGCCGTCCTCGGTGACCTTCACCACCGCGTTGGAGTGGGGGAAGATCGATTTCTTCTGGAAGTGCTCGCGCCCCTTCTCGTGGGACAGCTGCACCTGGCCGCGGTAGATGCTGTAGCCGGCGCCGGAGACAAAGCCGCCGCAGCCGATACCGATGCCGCGGCCCTCGGGCAGCTTGCCGTATTTCTCCTGCCAGCCGCTGTCGGTCTCCACCGCGTCGAGGGTGGCCCGGAACTCGCAGCTGTCGATCTCCAGGTCGTTCACCGTCCGGGTCTTCGGTGTCATGGCGTTCCGCTTGCGGATGGTGATCGGGTCGATGCCCAGGTCGTCGGCCATCATCGAGAGCAGGCACTCGAAGGCAAAGCGGGGCTGGGGCACGCCGTGGCCGCGCATGGCGCCGCAGGCCGGTTTGTTGGTCATCACCCGGTAACCGTCATACTTGTAGTTGGGGATGTGATACAGCGTCGGCATCATCGAGCCGGCGTAGTAGGCGGTGGCCACGCCAAAGGAGGTGTAGGCCCCGCCGTCGAGACGGATCTCGCTCTGGAAGGCCTTGATCACTCCGTCACTGTCCAGGCCCAGCTTCATCTTCATGTGCTGCTTGTGCCGGCCGCGACCGTAGTGGAACATCTCCGAACGGGAATAGATCATCTTCACCGGCCGGCCGGTCTCGCGGCTGAGCAGCGCGGAGAGGATATCCAGCGGGGTGGTGGCCGCCTTGCCGCCGAAACCGCCGCCCACCGTGGGGCGGATCACCCGGATGCGGCCCAGCGGGATGTGGAGCACGTGGGCCATCATGTACTGCACGTAGTGCGGCACCTGGGTGGACGAGTAGAGCACCAGCGTGCCGTCGTAGTCCCAGGTGGAGATGGAGGCGTGGGGCTCCAGCGGCGACTGGTAGATGCTGTTGCCGGTGAAGGTCTCCTCGCGAACGTGATTTGACTCGGCAAAGGCCTGCTCCACGTCACCGAAGTTCTGTTTGACGTGGGTGCCGACGTTTTTCGTGTAGCGATCGTGGAGCTGGGGGGCGCCCTCGGCCATGGCCGCATCGGGGTCGAGCACCACGGGCAGTTTCTCGTACTCCACCTCGATCAGATCCAGCGCCTGCTCGGCGGTCTTCTCGTCGATGGCGGCCACCGCGGCCACCTCGTCACCCACGTGGCGCACCTTGCCATCGATCTTGGCCAGCACGTGCTCGTCGTAGCGGGCCGGGGAGACCCCGTATTTCGTGTCGGTGACCTCGTCGCCGGTGAGCACGCAGAGCACGCCGGGCAGGGCCCGGGCCTTTGACGCGTCGACCTTTTTCACGATGGCATGGGCGTAGGGTGAGCCGAGGATCTTGCCGTGGATCATGTTCGGCAGCTGGATGTCGGCGGTGTAGATCGCCCGGCCGGTGACCTTGTCCGCCGAGTCCACCCGGGGGATGGAGACGCCCACCCCGCCGTCCTTCGGATCGGATATCGGCGGCTTGGTGCCGTGGTCGATCTTTGGCGGGCTCTCTCCGTCGCCGGCGTATTCCTTGTAACGCCTCACCGCCCGCATGATGCCGCCATAGCCGGTGCAGCGGCAGAGGTTGCCGGCGAGTGCGTTCTTGATCTCGTCATCGGTGGGATCGGGGTTACGATTGATCAGCGCCGTGGCCGACAGCACCGTGCCCGGCGTGCAGAACCCGCACTGGATCCCGCCCTCCTCCACAAAGGCCCGCTGCATGGCGCTCAGCTTGCCGTTCTCGGCCAGGCCCTCGATGGTGGTGATCTGCTTGCCTTCCATCTCGGCGGCCAGCAGGAGGCAGCTGTTCAGCGGTTCGCCATCCACCAGCACGGTGCAGGCGCCGCAATCGCCCACGTTGCAGCCCTTCTTGGTCCCGGTGAGGCCCAGCTTGGCCCGCAATGCGTCGAGCAGGGTGTCGCCCGGTTCCACCACGGTGGTGTATGGCTGGCCATTGACCTGCAGTGTCAAGGTAATCATTGGCTCACCTCCCCGGCCCCGTGGCCGCCCTGCGCCCTCTCCAGTGCGCCCTCCAGCGCCCTGGTGGTCAGCACCCCCACTACGTCCCGTCGATACTCTTTCGATCCGCGGACGTCGGAGATCGGTTCGGCCGCCTTCTCTGCCGCCGCAGCCGCATCGGCGAAGGCCGCGGAGTCGGGCCCACGGCCGGCGAGCACGGTGCCGGCCTCCCCGGCGAAGAGCGGGATGGGCGCCACTGCGCCGAGGACCACCCGCGCCTCCTCGATCACCCCGTCTTTCAGCTGCAGGCCGGCGGCCACCGCGGCCACGGCGATGCCGTTGCCGTTCCTGTGCGCCAGCCGGGCGTAGGACGCACCAAAACCGGCGGGCGGCTGTGGCACCAGTACCGAAGTGAGCACCTCGCCCTCTTTCACCACTGTCTGCCGTGGCCCGAGGAAAAACGACTCCAGCGGGAGACGACGTTCGCCGCTGCCTGACCAGAGGACGATTTCCGCCTTCATGGTGATCAGCAGCGGGGGAAGGTCGGCGCAGGGCACGGCGCTGGCGATGTTGCCGCCCACTGTGGCCGCGTTGCGGATCTGGTGTGCCGCCATCCTGGTGGTGGCGTCGCGGAGCGGGGAGAAGGGGCCGTCCAGCAACGGGTCGTCGTTCAGCTGGTTCACCGTGGTCAGCGCCCCGATGCGCAGGGTACCGCCATCCATGGACAGGCCGCGCAGGCCGTCGATGCCGTGGAGCGACACCACGTGGTCGGCCACCACCCGGCCTGTTTTCAGGTCCACCAGCAGGTCGGTGCCGCCGGCCAGCAACCGGGCATCCAGACCGTGCTGTTTGAGGATGGCGCCCGCCTGTTCCAGGGTGGCAGGTCTGTGCAACTCGAAATCAGGTATATACACCGACGTCTCCCTTGATTACCTCATCTGAGGGCCGATAGCGGCGTTGCCGGCTTCCTCAATCGCTCACATACCGCAAGAGTATGCTGCGCGATTTCGTCAGCCGACGCCTTGCTCTCGGCCCACAGCTGACGTAATGAAGCCATATGTTCGTCATCTTTTTTTCCCGTTACCCGCCGTTCCCCCGTTCCCTTCCGCATATCCCCGCATGCCGTGAAGGAACTGCGATGCCAATTGGTTGGCCACCAGGGACGGCGAGCGGTCACGTTCAGGATCATACCAGCGGTAGAGCCAGTTGAGCATGCCGAAGAGCGACATGGTGGCCACGTAGCGGTCCGGGGTGGCCCCGTTGTCCGCTGAATCGATGAGCCGGTCGATCACCGAGCGGGTCAGCTCATAATAGTCGTGGCGGATGCGCCGGATCTCCTCGTGGGACGGCCCGCTGAGCGATTCCAGTTCGTGGGAGCAGACTTTGAGCGCGTCCATATGGGCTGCAAAGTAGCTCACGTGGGCCTTGACCAGCACCCGCAACTGGTCCTCCGGCTGCTCCACCCCGTGAAGGTTCTCCCGCAGGGTGCCCAGCAGCGAAGTGAAGGTGCGGAACTGGATCAGGAACAGCATCGTCTCCTTCGAGTCGAAGTAGTGATACAATCCTGCCAGACTGACTCCGGCCGCCTGGGCCACGGCCCGCATGGACGCTTTCTCGTAACCCACGCGGGCGATGAGACCGGTGGCCGTTCGCAGAATGTTCCGTTGCTTTTCGTCAAAATTTTGACGGTTCGCTGCCGGTTTCGGTGCGGTGGCCCCGTTCGAATCGGAGTCGAACACTTGTTCGTATTTTTTCTGGGATTTCACGGCAATGGGACTCCAGGGCACAATTCGTCGCACCATTCACTATGAACCACCACAACGGACCTGTCAAGGGGAAATGGAGGGCGAAAAGCTTGACTCTTCTGTGATTTGTGGGATAATCCCGTGTATGGCGAACTCGGACCATTCCCAGGGCCGCAGCACAAATCCTTGAATATTTGTCACTTGCGAGTTCGAACGTCCGTTCGCATTTTCTTCCCAAATCGCAGGTTGCGGTGAACGACAACCGAAACGATACCCGAGTCCCGTCTCCGGAGCGGTTCCATGGCGGCGTGACTCACATCCCAAGCGGGCAGGGCACATCATGACACTGGAAGGAAAGAAGGCAATCGTCACCGGCGGCAGCCTGGGCATCGGCACGGCCATCGCCAAGGAACTGGCCCGGCAGGGCGCCGACGTGGCGATCAACTACCGCAAGCACGACACCGAGGCCAACCAGGTGGTGGCCGACATTGAGGCCATGGGGCGCAAGGGTCTGGCGGTGAAAGCCGACGTGGCCAACTTCGATGACGCCCAGCAAATGGTGGACACGGTCAAGGAGACCTTTGGCGGTCTCGACATCCTGGTCAACAATGCCGGCATCAACCGCGACAGCGTGATCTGGAAGATGACCGAAGAGCAGTGGGACCAGGTGCTGGACACCAACCTCAAGGGTTACTTCAACTACACCCGGGCCGCGGTGCCGATCTTCCGCGAGCAGAAGTCGGGCAAGATCATCAACGTCACCTCGATCAACGGTCTGCGGGGCAAGTTCGGCCAGACCAACTATTCCGCCTCCAAGGCCGGCATCATCGGTTTTACCAAGGCCCTGGCCCGTGAGTTGGGCCGGGCCAGCGTCAACGTCAACGCTGTGGCCCCGGGCCTGATCGCCACCGACATGATGCGCGAAGCGCCGGAAAAGGTGCTCGATGCGGCACTGGCCGAAATCGTGCTCGGCCGGCTGGGCCAGCCCGAAGAGGTGGCCACCGTGGTGGCCTTCCTCTGCAGCGAGGCGGCGCGGCACGTCACCGGCCAGGTTTTGCAGGTTGATGGTGGACAATACATCTAAGGGGGAGCGAAACGTGGATTTATCCGACATTGTGGCAATCAGTGCCGTGCGCACCCCCATGGGACGCTTCGGCGGAACCATCAGGGACGTCGCCTCCTACGACATCGGGGCAGTGGCCATCCGGGCGGCCTACGAACGGGCCGGCATCGCCGGCGGCGACGTTGACGACGTGATCTACGGCTCCTGCCGCCAGGCGGGCAACGGTCCCAACCCGGCGCGGACCGCGTCGGTGCGGGGCGGCGTCCCCACCGAGGTGCCGGTGATCACCCTCAACATGGCCTGCCCCTCGGGCATGCGCGCCATCGCCATGGCCGCCCAGGCGATCCGCCTCGGCGAGAGCACGGCGGTGCTGGTGGGTGGCATGGACAGCATGAGCACCATCCCCTATCTGATGAAGAACTGCCGCTGGGACGGCTTCAAGATGGGCGACCGCAAGCTGGAGGACGGCTGGTGCGACAGCGTCGACCCGCTCTGCGGCGTGGGCATGGGCGCCACCGCGGAGAACCTCGTCGAAAAATACGGCATCTCCCGCGAGGCCCAGGACCAGTTCGCCGTGGAGAGCCACCACAAGGCGGCCAAGGCCCAGGCCAACGGCTGGTTCAACGATGAGATCGTGCCGGTGATCGTGCCGGCCAAACGCAAGCAGCCGGAAGTGACCTTCGACAAGGACGAGACCATCCGCGGCGACACCACCATTGAAAAAATGGCGCGGTTGAAACCGGTGTTCAAGAAGGACGGCACGGTCACCGCGGCCAATGCCTGCGGCATGTCCGACGGCGCCTGCGGCCTGGTGATCACCTCCCGCGAACACGCGGCTGCCCTGGGGGCCACCCCGCTCTTCTCGCTGGTGGCCACCTCCAAGGTGGCCTGCGATCCCCAGACCATGGGCGAGGGACCCGGTGTGGCCATTCCCGCGGCCCTGGACAAAGCCGGGATGACCCTGGACCAGATGGATCTGATCGAGGTCAACGAGGCCTTTGCCATCCAGGTGCTGGCCAACGAGGCGGTGCTGGGCTGGGACCGCAGTAAGCTCAACGTCCATGGCGGCGCCATTGCCCTGGGCCATCCCACCGGCATCAGCGGGGCCCGCATCGTGGTCACCCTCTACCACGCGCTGAAGGGCAACGACAAGGAACTGGGCATCGCCAGCATCTGCGGCGGCGGCGGGGTGAGCATGGCCCTGATCATCAAGCGGGAGTCATAGTGCCATGAGCGAATACGAGTTCCTGCACTACGGACGGGAAGGCGGGGTGGCCACCATCACCCTCGACCGGGAGCCGCTCAACGTCCTGCACAACCCGATGATGGCCGAGCTGAACACGCTGCTCGACCAGGTGCTGGGTGGTGACGACCTGCCGGCGGCGCTGGTCTTCCGCGCCAACCACAAGGCCTTCTGTGCCGGGGTGGACGTGGCCGACCACACCGACGACAAGGTCGGCGAGATGATCGACCGTTTCCACGGCATCTTCCGCCGCCTGGCCGCCACCGACGTGCTGACCATCGCCGCGGTGGGCCGGGCCGCCCTGGGCGGCGGCTGTGAGCTGGCCTGCTTCTGCGACATCGTCCTCGCCTCGGAGAAGGCCAAGTTCGGCCAGCCCGAGGTGCAGGTGGGGGTGCTGCCGCCGGTGTCCGCCTGCATCCTGCCCCAGCAGGTGGGGCTGAAGAAGGCGGTGGAACTGAATGCCCTGGGCGCCGTCATCGGTGCCGCCGAGGCAAAGGAGATCGGCCTGGTGAACCAGGTCTATCCCGTCGAGGAGTTCGACGCCAAGGTGGACGAATATCTGGCCCATATCGACAAGCTCTCCCGACCGGTGGTGCGCCTGGCCAAGAAGACCACCGTGCTTGCCGAGCGGGAGCGGATGCTCGAGCACCTCGAGCGGGTGGAGAAGATCTATCTCGACGAGCTGATGAAGCTGGCCGACGCCCACGAGGGCATCGCCGCCTTCCTCGAGAAGCGAACCCCGGAGTGGAAGCACGAATGATCCTGAGGGGACTGGCAACCGTCTTCGGGTGCCTGTCCCCGGATAGAAAGTAGGGACAGTTACTACTTTCTCAAATGTGCAACAAGGACGGGCTGGCAGAAAGTAGTAACTGTCCCTACTTTCTCAATGACAATTAAAACTTGTTCCTGAGGGACGTAACGCATGCTGAAAGCGGGAGAGGTCGGCGTCCATCCCCCCGGTGCGCTGGGGGTCGCATTCTTCGTCCACACCAGTGCCGAGTGCTTCATCGGCCGCGGCGGTGACGGCATCACCCAGCCGCTGAAGGATGCCGGCTGTTTCCAGCTGGATGATAGCGGCCAGATCCGCACCATCGCCCTGCGCAACAAGATCTACTCCAACCTGCTCGAAGCCGAAGCCCTCGACCGCCTCCCCGAACTGCTCTTTGTCTGCTGCAACCCCGACCAGTTGATCCTCTTCACCGGCGAGTTGACCCGCTTCCTCGAGATTCTTGCCGAGCGGGGCCGCCTTAACAACGTCGAGGACATCAAGCGGGAGGTGCCGATCCTGCTCATCCTGCCCAACGGCATCCTCAGCGAAAAGACCATGACCGATTACCAGGAGCAGCTGCACGAGTCGATCCTGATGCAGCGGCTTCCCGGGGTCACCGACGAGATGCGCCTGGCCCTGCTGGACCGGGTGGTGCGCGGGGTCTCGCTGCAGGCCGGGGGCCGGCGGGGCAGCGGCGCCGAGACGATCTATGTCCACGAGCGCAAGGGTGCGGTGGTCTTTGCCGGCGGCGGTGACGAGGAGCGGCAGCGGGTGGCGGAGATGTTCACCACCCACGACTACCCCTTCAAGCATGCCGAGGGGGTGCCGGGCACCCGGGTGGAGTTCGACAAGGCGATGATCTCCATCGTGCTCAATGTCGGCGGGCTGATCCACACCGTCAACCCCGACGGTTCGCTGATCGACCTGCGGATGGGCGACCTCTGCAAGGACCCGGAGAAGCAGGATTTCGTGCAGAAGATCACCCACGGCGTGTTTGCCACGGGCAAGGCCGCCGGCGCCTATCCCCCCGAAGCGACCTACGACGACATCTGGGCCACCCACCGGGCCACCATCCTCGCCCACCAGGGGCACGTCACCAGTTCGCTGAAGACCTTCCGCGACGCCCTGACCTTCGGGCTCACCGGCGTCACCCTCTTTTCCAACGAAGAATGGATCCTCACCCCGCTGATCGCTTACGCCGCCAAGGCCGGGCTGCGGGAGGAGGAGGAACTGTTCAAGGATCTCAAACGCCGGGTTCAGGAGTCGATGGCCAAGGCGATCCGTCACCGGGAGCAATCCTCTTCCGGCGGGGCGGGCAACCAGAGGACCAGCAAGATGAAACTCATCGGGCAGCGCAACTTCAATGTCGAACTCTACGAGGACGAGACGGACTACCTGCTGATGGTGGGTACGATGCTCGACAGCCACCACCTGATCAAGCTCGAGCTGACCCTCTACCTGCCCGACGAACAGATCACCCGCAGCAAGCTGCAGATGAGCCAGGTGCCTTTCCCGGTCTGTCAGGAGATCGAGCCGCTGGCCGACCGGCTGGTGGGGCTGCGCATCCAGCGCGGCGTGGTCAACGAGATCGCCCGGCGGGTGGGCGGCCACGCCGGCTGCTCCCACATCAAGGAACTGGCGATGAATCTGGTCTACTTCGCTGCCTCCAACCTGGTGGGCCGCCAGGTCGACATCGACGGCAAGTCGACGGATGAACGTTTCGAACTGACCAAGGAGCTGCTCAATGACTCCTGCCTGGCCTACGGGCAGACCACTGCCTGGGGCCTGGACGAGCGGATCGGGATCCAGAAGGTGGGGGAGGAGCATGCCAATCCCATACCCCTCGGCGACTACGAGCCGTCCTTCGGCGTGCTGCTCCGCGACCGCACCGCCCAGTGGGGGGACAAGGTCTACCTGCGCTACTGCAGGGACGAACAGCCCCAGTCCCTGACCTGGAACGAATTTACCGAACGGGTGCACCAGATCGCCAGGCACTACATCGACCTCGGTATCCGCAAGGGTGACCGCATCGGTATGATCTCGGAGAATCGGCCGGAGATGTACATGGCCGAACTGGCGGCGATGATCATCGGCGCGGTCACCGTGCCGATCTTCTCCGACCACACACCGCAGCAGGTGACCTACGTGCTCAACCGGGCCAAACCGCGGTTCGCCATCGTTTCCGGCAAGCACCAGCTGGACAAGATCGAGAAGAGCAAACACCCCTGGGTGGACAAGTTCTTTGCCATGGACTTCGACTCCGACTGCCGCAAGTGGGGGGCGCTGGACTTTGCCGAGCTGCTGGGTGACGGCGGCGCGGCGGAAGAAGAGCTGACCACCCGGGTGGACGCGGTGCGGCCCGACGACCTCTGTGTGATCATGTTCACCTCGGGCACCACCGGCGCGCCCAAGGGGGTGCGGCTGGGACACCGACACCTGATCTCCCAGCAAAAGGCGATGTCGCTGATCTGGGACGTTGGCGAGAACGACGTCTTTCTCAATTACCTGCCCTGGCACCACAGTTTCGGCGGTCTGTTCGAGCGGTTCATGAGTCTTTACGCCGGCGCCGAGCTTTGCCTCGACGAAGGCCGCGGTAAGGACATCGACCGTCTGATAAAGAACTGGGACGCCTTCGAGCCTACGGTTTTCTTCAGCATCCCGCGGGTCCACGACATGCTGGTGGCCAGGAGCACCGAGAGCGGTGACGCCGAGGAGATCATCTGGGGCGGCCGGCTGCGTCTGGCCTTCACCGCCGGGGCGCCGCTGCCCGGTCACGTGGAGGCGGCCTACCGCGAGCACGGTATCCCGATTCTCGAGGGCTGGGGCCTGATCGAGGCCGCGCCCTGCGTCACCGTCTGCACCACCGATCGCGCCTGGCGCCAGGGTTGTGTCGGCTTCCCCCTGCCCGGGGTCAAGGTCCGGATCAACCACAACAATGAAATTCTGGCCAAGGGACCCAACGTGATGGAGGGTTACCTCCACGATGAAGAGGCCACGGCCAACATGCTCACCGAGGACGGTTGGCTGCGCACCGGCGACCTGGGTGAAATCACCCCTGATGGTCTCAAACTGCTGGGCCGCAAGGACGGCACCTTCAAGTTGACCACCGGTGAGAAGATCCACCCGCCGCGGATTGAAACGGTGCTGGTCAACGAGTCGCCCTATATCAGCGAGGCGGTGGTGGTGGGTGCGGGCAGGGATTTCGTCGCCGCCCTGATCTACCCCGACTTCTCCACCCTCGAACTCTGGTTGAAGAAAAGGCATGTGCCGATGGAGCAGGCGATCACCGACCCGACGGTGCACGAGCTGTACGCCTCGGAAATCGCCCGGATCAACCCGCTGATCGACTACAAGTTCCAGCAGGTGCGGCGGGCCACCGTGGCCCAGCGGATGCCCTCGCTGGACAACGGCGAGTTGACGCCCTCGGGGAAGCTGGTCCGCAAGACCATCATCAGCAACTTCAGGCCCCAGATCGACGCGCTGTTTGAATCCGATGCTCCGCCGGAGGTGATCGAAATCCCGATGGAATAGCCTGGCCGCGACGAGCATCCACCGGCCCCGGCGGCCGGAACGGACCGACCTGCACCTCGCGATCCGAGAGATCCCCGAACTGTTCTGCGACACGCCGGAAGGCGAGAAGTGGTTTTATAACCACAGCGGAGGTTCTAAAACCACTTCGAGCTGATGGTCCGCTGTGATATGGAGTGCGCCGGAGGCTGATGATGGATCACATGAGACTGCTGCGCGGGCCGGCAACGGCTCTGATCTTCTTCATGGTCCTGGCCGGTTGCCAGGATACTACCCGGCAGGATGTGGAGCTTCCACTACCCGAGGTCTTCACCTGGACCACGGGACAGCCGATCTCCTTCTCGCCACCGCCGGATACGTGGAATGGCTCCCGATACCAGAACGGCGGGGCGGAGGGAGTGAGCTACGTCCTGGCCGGCTCCAAGGGCGAGCAGATCTTCGTCGCCGAGCGCTTTTTTCTGGGCCGGCGTGATCGCTGTGTGAAGCTGAAGGAGATCCTGGAGAATATGCAGGACTACGACCGCTCCAGCTTCCGTCGCGCCATCGGCAAGGCGCGGCTCTTCGCGCCCGAACCCTACAATGCCCATGAGAAACGAACCGTCAACGACGTCAACGAGATCCTGGACCGGGCCAGCGAAGCGTTCTTACGGGCGGACACCACGACAGCGCGCCTCGAACTGGAGTGGGCACTGGAGCAGGCCTCCACGATCCAATACACCGTGGAGGAAACGGTGGACGAGGTCCTCTTCACCCGCGAGAAGAACTCGGTTTACCCGGCGCTCCAGGTGGACGAGCCGGTCTTGGGCGAGGTGGATGGCGAGCCGGCGCTGGTGGTGGGCTTCACCTTCCAGGGTCACGGAACGCCGATGGTCGGGCGCAGGGTCTACGCGGTGAAGAACAACCGTATGTTCGAGTTCGGCTTCCAGGGCCTCCAGGAGAATCTGGCGCTGTTCGAAAAGGTCCTCGCTTCGGTGACTTTTCCGCCGGGAGCGTGCGAGCATTGAGACTATTCGGCCCAGCCGTCGCCCTGATCTGCCTGTTGGCGACTGCCTGTGTGCGCGTGCCGGAGACCCCGCCCCCGACCCCGACCAGGGTCGACATCGGCATCCACGACGTCTCGTTCCTGGTGCCACAGGGGTGGGAGCACCTGGACCACGGCCAGGAGCATCGATTTCAGCGTGAGCTTTCGCAGATCTCCGCGGCCGACTTGGGGCCGGTGACCCCCGAAGGCTACCAGAGGGAGTTGCGTCGTGCCTATCAGCTGTTCCGCGAAGACCGCTTCGACGATGCGTGTGCCCATGTCTCCGGTCTGGATTTGGGACCGGCTTTCCCCGAGGCGGATCAGCGGAAGAAGTTTCTCGAGTCCTGGTGGAGGGCCCTGGACGGAGGGCGCTCCACCGGCAACACCTGGGGGGATGCGCAGCTCGCCTGGGAGCACATCCTGGAGGAAGTCGAGCGACTCCCCGCCCCCGACCTGGCTGCCCTCGTCGAGAACCTGTTTCCTTCCATCGAGACCGCGGCTCACCGTGAGATTGCAGCGCAAAACCGGGTGGAATTGTTCGGTCGACCGGCGATCCGGATCGAAACGTGGGACCGTTTGAGCCACGACCACCAGAAGTCTTTTCTCTTCGTGCTCAATGAGGAGAACCTGTTCGTGCTCCGGATGGAGAGGGGGAAGCACGCCGAGATGAAGCCGGCCTTCGAGGTGCTCGCGGACTCGTTGGAATTTCACTCCGCTTCGGCCACCTCGTCTTCGGCCACCTCGTAACGAAGGAGCTGCTGCGACCCGTCGTCCGGGCCTCGCCGTTGCTGTTCGCCCACGGCCCAGGCGTGCCGTTCGTCCAGGACGTGGATCGACCGCATCTCCTCGGACCCCACTCGCGCCTGCTCGCTCCACGTCTCCCCGCCGTCAGCGGTCCAGAGGACCACCGCAGTGCCGATGTCGCGCTCGAAGCCCACGACCCAGCCGCGGTTCTCGTCGAGAAAGTCAACGTCCATCAGGGTGTCCCGGACGCCGCTGTTCTGTCGCTCCCAGCCTTTGCCTCCGTCTGCGGTGTGCAGGATGGTGCCGTTGTCGCCCACCGCCCAACCCTCACGGCAGTCGACGAAGTCCACACTCCACAGGTCCGCATTTTCCGACCTCGGCTCCTTGAGAAGCTCCCAACTCTCGCCGCTGTCGCTGCTGTGCCGGATTAACCCGTGCTTCCCGACCAGCCAGCCGCGGTGCGGGTCCACGAAGGACAGGGCCTGGCCCTGCGTGGTGCTCCGGTTCTGGTCCTCGGGATCAAGCACCAGCGGCCCCTGCCATGTTTCGCCACCGTCCTTCGTCCGCACGAGGCCGCCGCCGCCGATCGCCCAGCCGTGCGTGTCGTCCACGAACTGCAGGTCCTGCAAGTGGGCCCAGACCCGGGTTTCCGACGGGACCCGGTGCCACTGAATCCCACCGTCTCTCGTGCGGAGAATCTGGAAGCCGTCCCCGACGATGAAGCCGGTCCGCTCGTCCAGGAACCAGAGTGCGTTCAGGTGGAAGCTGGTGGCCCGCCGAGAGGGCCGCGTGAGCCCGCTCTCGAACTTCCACGTCCGGCCGCCATCGGTGGTGCTGCCGAGGATTCCGCCCTCGATGTTGATGCCTCCACCGACGATCCAGCCGCGCTGCTCGTCCAGGAAGAACACGTCCCGGAACGCGGCCTGCGTGCCCAGTTCCTGCACCACCCAGCGCTCGGAAGGCTCCTCCTCCATATCCACGGCGCAGGCCGAGAGCAGGACAGTGGCGAGGAATGCGAAAGCCGTGGTCAGCAACCGAATCCGGAATCCGTTCTCCATGATGCACCGTCCTCCGCCAGCCACCGTCCCCGAAGGGGAGTGAAATAACCTTGTATTCATTGTTTTCGGAATATTGGACTACGGAATTAATGCACGAGCGTGGTGAATTTTACGTTAACTCGATACTTGACCGGGCTTCCCCTACAATTTCAAGCCCCGGATCGATACGCTTTTAGAGGCCGAATTGCCACCGGAAGTGATTGAGATCCCGAAGAATTAACTTCAAAACCTCATCCGGAGCCCCGCAACCCGGCGATGTGCACCTTCTGATCTCCGGCAGCGATCTTGCTCCTCCTGGTCCCAAGTGGGCCTGGAGACGACGAGTATCTACCGGCCCCGGCCGCCGGAATGGGCTGCGAAATGCGAATGGCGGGTTCAGGGCGTGTTGCCCCGGGCCGAGGAGGACTGCTCGCAGGCGCTGCCAGATTGGGACGAGTGGGAGCCGGCGTGAAAGCCGCGGCCGGTGGCGGACCGCCAAAGGCGGGGTGTGTCCCGACGAGGGGTTCATCGGATGAGAACCGCCGGATCGGTGTCATACGACCGCGGGTTGACCTTGAGCGACGGGAGCGTGAAGAAGCAGCGAAGGGAAACGGCCCGGATAGCTGGACGGTACGGGGGGGGAATTCTTGACGCCAGGGAAGCAAATCCCTATTCTTCCCACCTCTGGTCATTCGACGTGGAAGAGGACACGGTGGACAGAATCTTCGACCACAGCTTCTACGTCTACGATGATTGGATGAAGGGCGGCGGCAACGTTGCCGGCGTGCCGGCACCCTGATCACGGAGAAGGTGTTCCCCGCCTGCCGGAAGTCTCGCCGTTCCTGGCGCTTGCCTGCCGCTTCCCCAGGCCTTATATTCAATACCATCGCTGGGATCTATCTTGATATCCGGCCAGCGACGACCATCTCATATCACCGAATTCCCGAGGTGCCGACCATGATCAGACCGTCAATTCCCCGCATCGCCCCCTTCGCCGCCATCGCCGCGGCGATCATCCTCCTCGCCGTGAACGTGCCGCACGCCGGGGCCCTCGGTTACCTCGACGCGACCCCCACAGGACCCCCATTCCCCGAGTGGGACGGCGGCAACACCGGGCTCTGCTTCGCCGATGTGAACGCCGACGGCCACGTGGACCTCCTCTCCATCGGCGACCACGGCTCCCCCAACATCGGCACCGACCAGCACGGCATCATGGTCTACTTCGGCGATGGCAATGGCGGATGGTCCATCCACATGGAGGGCAACTTCGGGTACGGCGGCGTGGCCGTGGGAGACGTGAACAACGACGGTTTCCTGGACGTGGGTTACGGAATGCACCACGACTACTCAAGCACCGACTTCGGCGACCAACTCATCGAGGTGGCACTGGGCGACGGCAGCGGTACCTCGTGGACGCCCTGGGACGACGGGCTCGCCACCAGCGGTGAGGACTGGGGGATGTTCGCCACCGATTTCGCCGATATGGACGCCGACGGCGACCTGGACCTTGCCTCCAACTCCTTCGGCGCGGGCAACGGCGTCCACGTGTATCGTAACAACGGCGACGGCACCTGGACCCAGACCTGGGCCCTCACCGGCGGTAACGCCCGGGCCCGCCTCTGCTTCGGCGACGTGAATGGCGACGGGCACCCGGACATCGCGGCCAGCTACCAGTACGGCACCATCTTCCTCGGCGACGGCCAGGGCGGCTTCTCGACAGGCGACGACGGGCTTCCCGGTTCCGGCACCATCGCCCTCGATGGGGTCTCTCTGGGTGACGTGGACGGCGACGGCTGCCACGACCTCTCCTTCACAACCGGCGGCGACGTGTTCGTCTATGTCTGGCGCACGGACCACTGGGAGGACTCGTCCGCCGGGTTGCCTTCCACGGGAGATTACGAGCTCACGTGCCTCTGGGATCTGGACGCCGACGGGCACACCGACCTTTTGGCCCACGGCGATGGTCTCGTCTCGGTGTGGCTCGGTGACGGCTCCGGTGGGTGGGCCGCGGGGGGCGGGATCGACATCGGCCCGGCCATCGACTCGGCGGCTCTGGCCGTGGGCGGTGACATAGACCACAACGGCCGCGCCGATGTGGCGCTGGTCCAGGAGGAGGGTTCCTGGCCCTCGTACCAGAACGTCCTCTATCTGCTCCGCGAGGACAATGTGCCCACGGAGCGCAGCGTCCGTGTCCACCTGCCGGCCGGCAACGAGACCTATCTCCCCGGATCGGCGCAAACGCTCCGCTGGAGCGCCGCTCACGTTGGGCTCGGAACCGGAACGGTGACCGTGGAGCTCTCGCTGTCCGGCCCCGCTGGCCCCTGGACGCCGCTCGCCGAGGACATCCCCGACAGCGGCCACCTCCAGTGGTCGGTGCCGGCGGCAGCCACGGCCGACGCCCGGATCCGCGTCAGTCTCGTCCAGGGCGCCGGCTCTGCGTCCCACGTGAGCGAGGCGTTCACCATCGGCGCCGGTGCGGCTGCCACGCTCGAAGCAAGCATCGCCGCGGTGCCGGCCGGTGGCACCCTGCCCTTCTCCCCACAGTTCACCGTCACCCTGGCAAACCTCTCCGCGTCACCGCGCCTCGCCGCGGCCCGCATCGATGCCACCCTCGCCGGCGGCCAGCAGTACCCGAACTGGCGGGCGGGCTGGACCACCCTGACGGCCGGTGAGACCTACACCACCTCATGGGCGCAGCAGTTCCCGGCCATCGGATCGCTCGTCGGCGAAACCGTCTTCACTATCCACGGCGAGGATGTGACTCCGCCCCCCTACAACCAGCCTCCGTACCCGCCCTCGGGCGCCAGGGACACCGCGGCCTGCACCGTCACCGGCCTCGATCCCCTCCCGCTGCTGAAGAACAACAGTGAGTGACAAACCGCCTCAATCCACGGTCAGCGTCTTACTCAGGTTCCGCGGGAAGTCGGGGTCGTAGCCCCGCATCACGCTCATGTAGTAGGAGGCCAGCTGGGTGGGGATGGTGGCCAGCAGCGGGAAGATGATCTTGACCAGTACGGCCCGCTGACCGACCGTGCGCGGCGCACACTGAAGGAGTTTCTGCGCTGCGCCGTCCATTCTACCGTGACCGCGCGTTGCTCACCGGGCTCTGCCGCTCGGCCGTGGAGTCGACCCACGCCTTCTATCGCGCCGGACCACTTCTACCTCAACTGTTCCGCCGGCGGGCCGCTGACCTTCGAGATCATCACACCATCGGTGGACTACCCGGCGCCGGCCGACGGTGAGCCCGATTTTCCCGGCTATCCCTACCGCACACACGGCACCGCCTTCGTCGATTTCGACGAGGACGGCGACCTCGACCTGCTGGTGGGCAACGGCGGACCAAGTTCCCAGCCCGAAACCCGCGAACCGAACCGCCTGTTCCGAAATGACATCGGCAACCACAACAACTGGATCCGTCTGCACCTGGTGGGCCAGACATCGAATCGTGACGGCATCGGCGCCCGGATCACCGTGCGGTCGATCGCTGACGACGGGAGCGTAAACAAACGTCACACAATGGTCAAGGGGTTCTCGGGCTTCGGCGGGAACAATGCCATCGACCCGCACATCGGACTGGGGAAGGATATCGAGATCGCCGAGATATCGATTCGCTGGCCCAGCGGGATCCGTCAGAAGATCTACCGCCCGGCGATCAACGGAGAGCTGACGGTTACCGAGTCGTTCGGCCTCTCGGCGAAGAAGGTTCTCCAGGTGGCAAAATAGACGACGATTCCTGAAATCGGCCCGGGGCCACACTGGTCCCGGCGCCGAGTTCAGGATATGCATCCAGGCTGAGATCCAGTGAAACCGCACTGCCCTCATAGTCATAGACCCGAACCAGGCAGCCGGTGTCCGGGTCGGGCCCACCGCCCACCACCAGTTCATCCCGGCCGTCGGCATCCAGGCCCACCCTTGCAGCGACACGGGCGCCGTAGAGGGCCGCTTCCACCGGCCAGGCAAAGAAGCTTGCCCCGTTCAGTGGCGTCACGGTTCCGCCGTCGGCATTCCAGCCGCGGATGTGGCTGCCGAAGAGGCTCGAGGGACCGGGCGCGGTGACGATCTCGTCAGAGCCGTCCCCGTCCAGATCGCCGGCGGTCTTCGGGTCGTGATGAGCACTTATTCTGGTCCCCCGAGCGATCACAACCCGTTCCCTGGACAGGCCACTCCCTGAAGTCCGGCAAGGATTCAGCTCGCCATTCTCACGCCGGATCCCTCTCACTCCCTCACTCGCGATGCGAATTTGCCTGGCCTGCTCAACCGTGGGTCTGTATGCATACATAGGGATTACAATTGTCACGACATGAATACGAGATTGTATCCAGCTCCTTCTCTTCGGCACCCCGATAGAGCCGGTCCCACCTACCACTGATCACTGCTGATCATCGCTGTCCCCCCCCGTAACCTCAATTATCACAGGGGTCTTATCTTCTGCTAACTGATTGAAAATGAACAGATAATCTTGATGGTACCTCTCTTGCACTTTCCGTAGATCAGGAAGGCAAAGCGCTGAACTCCGATTCACGGTCTTCATCGATGCCGAGCGAGGAGGTACACGAGATGAGACGGTTCGTTTTTTTATCAATCATCCTGATTATGTCCGGTGGCGTTGCCGCGAACGCTGAAAATGTTTACGAGATGCAGATCGACGCCAGGTTTGACAATGGCGCGTCGGAACGGTTTGTCAACCAGGGCGATCCGGTGAAAATCGATGCAATATTCACCAACCAGGGAGATCCGGTCTCAGCCCGCCTGTTCCTCGAGATCTATAGCCCTGGCGGCGCCCTGATCAGGACAAGGCAGGTTGTGCGGCCGTTCACCGTTGACCGGCCGGTCATTGCCATGCCGCAACTGACGCTGGGCACTGCCGGCGCCACCATCGGCACCTATTCCATGGTCTTTCGCGCGGAGGTGGCCAGTGAACCGGGAACCACCATCGGCGAATCAGAGATCCTGCACATAAGCGTGCAGGCCAATACGGCCTTTATCGGGTTCATGGGCTATGCCAGTGTCGCGGATCTGGACATCGTCCAGAATCTCGGTGCGGAAGATGTGGCCTGGGGCATGTCCGTCCATTCCTCACAGATCGAGTCGCTGGTCGACGACGTCATCTCGCAAGGTTTTGGCATGGCGACACGTGCACCGGGACGACAGTCTATTCAGGACAGTCATACCCATCAGCTGAATTTCGCGGCGATCGAAAACCACCTGGAGGAAACCTTCCTCGGCAATGACGTGGCCGGAGATACGCTGTTTCACTACATGATCGACGAGTTCTGCCACCCGGAGAAATGGGTCATTTCAGGCCAGGACCTCGCGGACCTTCATTCCCTGGCCAAATCGATCGATCCGAGGATCAATATCTTCCACAATTCCGGGCATCTGGGCTGCTTCAAGGCCAAGATGAATGAGGTCGCTCCCGGTTATCCAGTGCTGATGGACTACGTGGGCTTCACGGTGACACCGGCCAAGCTGGCCAGCCCCGGCTACCTGGATCAGATCGAATCCATTGCCAGGGAAATCCACGACATCTATGGTTCGCAGACCAGGGTAGTCGCCCTCTATGCGGCATGCGATCATTTGGACCGCTGGACCATGCCCACACCCGAAGAACTGGTCAACGGCGCCAGCCAGGTGCTGGCAATGGAGCACATCCATGGCATCGGTATCTATCCCTGGGGGGCGCCCGATTGGAGTTCGACCGCGGTCCGGGATGTCTGTGAAGACCCGGCCTACATCGATGCGTTCAACCAGGTGTTCGAGATGGCCCGGGAACGGTTCAGTAGTGTGGAATAAGGGATAGAGGCTTTCATTCCGGCCGGGCGGGATATTCCGCCCGGCCTTGCGTGATCGACGACGATAATCACTCCGGCAGTTGATAGCTGCCGTCAAACTGGTCCCACATCTCCTGGTGACGGTTTTCCAGCTCTTTCGGGGCCTTGTCCAGCTCGGACCAGGTCAGCTTGCCCGCTCGAAACTGCGTCTCCAGCGCGCCCCGCTCCCGGTCGCAAACTCTGCCCATCCATTGAACAGCTGCGCTTCCACCGTCGCTGCCGGAATCATGCAGCAGGCGGGGTCAACATCAGGATCAGGACAAAACTGCAGGTGGATGTGGTCATCTCGGTTCTCCCACAACAATTCACCGTGAATCAGTGAATTCTGCTCCCACGATTATGGGTAGTCCATGAATCTGTTCTGGCGAGCATAAATCCTTCTCCCTGATGAAACCAACCGCAATGGGCAAAAAGCGGATGGTGGCCGGTGGGTTACGGCGCGAACCCCGTCACCGTGCAGGCGGCTGTGTCAGTATCCCCAGCGGGCGGGTATGGCGGCTGGTTGTATGGCGCGGGGGTCACATCCTCGGCCTGCAGCGTGCACACATTGTCCCCGATCATCGAGCCCAATGCTGGAACAGTGGTGTTCCATATGGCCATCTTGCGCCCGCCCGGCAGAACGGTCATGAATCCGGCACGCCAGTAAGGGAAGAAGCTCCCCTCAGCCAAAGTGACATCGATGTGGGCCGCAATCCGCCGCCGCTCACTACCGTAAAGGTTCTCGAGAGTTACAGCCATCCGAGTGCTGAAGGGCACCGTGCCGAAGGAGGGCACACAGGTCAGGTCAGCGGTGAGCGTTTCAGTCGCGTTGATCAGGATCACCACACCTCCCCCTGGGTTGCGGCCAGGTCCGGATCGCCGTCACCATCCAGGTCGGCGATGGCGACCGACCTCGGGGTATCACCGACCGCATATTCGACACTGGGGAGGAATACCTGTGCCTCCGCTGTTGTCCTTGGCGTTCTTGTTCCGCCATCGAACGTATTCCTGCAGCGCTTTGGCTATTTCGTCGTGATTCGCGTAATCGCTGTCGTTGATCACGAAGTGTTTTATCGGTGTGAAGTGACATTCGATCCGGTTCATCCATGAAGCATAGGTCGCAGTGAAGACCAGGGTGATGTTGTTTTCCTCGCAGTAGTCGAGGACTTCCTGGCGTTTGTGCGACGAGAAGTTGTCCAGGACCATGAAGATCTTGCGATCGTCGTCATATCGTTTTCGGATGGATTTGAAGAAGGCAAGCGTTTCGTACCATCGCTTTCTCTT
>RCNC010000592.1_pt1 | contig 24168 bp, 24 predicted proteins | sample 2041301 | NCBI WGS metagenome assembly RCNC01 (sample SAMN09708231, study PRJNA481090) | Marine sediment metagenome, whole genome shotgun sequencing project. | biome: marine sediment; feature: ocean; material: sediment; isolation source: Sewage treatment plant 13A marine sediment (STP13A) ...
CCCCCGGAAACCGGCCAGCGGGCCAATGCCCGGCTTGCGTTCGTGGTTGACGATATAGTCGGCATAATCCGCATATTTGGCGCTGCCGTCTTCATTGGCAAAACCCGGCAGCTTCAGCCGCGCGCCCAGATCGCAAAGGACGGACTGAAAGCCGCGCACATCCCGGTCGGGTTCGATCACAGGCCAGCGAATGGCATCAGCCGCCGCGTCGGCCTCGCAAATCGGGCGATCAAGAAGGCTGATGCAATCGTGCCGCTCCAGATAGGTTGCGTCTGGAAAAATCAGATCGGAATAGGCCACCATTTCGGAACTATAAGCGTCCGAATAGATGATGTGCGGGATAACATAGTCGCCGTTCTCATCTTTATCAGTCAGCATGTCGATCACGCCGCGTGTGTTCATGGATGAATTCCATGACATATTTGCCATATACATGAACAACGTGTCGATTTTGTAGGGATCGCCAGCATGGGCGTTGCTGATCACCATGTGCATCAGGCCGTGAGAAGACATCGGGTTTTCCCACGTAAAGGCCTTGTCGATGCGCGCGGGTGTCCCGTCTTCTTTCAGGGCAAGATCGTCTGGCCCCTGGACAAAACCCAGATGCGGACCATCAAGCGGTGTATCCGCGGTTACTTTGCAATGCGGCTTTGGATGTGCGGTGGCGGGTTTGGGGTAGGGCGGTTTGAAGCGGAAGCCACCGGGGACTTCGACGGTGCCCAAAAGAATTTGCAGAACGTGCAAAGCGCGGCAGGTCTGAAACCCGTTGGCATGGGCGCTGATGCCGCGCATGGCGTGAAACGAAACCGGGCGGCCGACCATCTTGTCGTGTTTTTCCCCGCGGAAATCGGTCCATTTGCGGTCCAATTCAAACGCCTCGTCAAAGGCAACCCGGGCAAGTGGCAAGTTCGGCAGCAATGACCTTGATCTTGGTTGCAGGGATCCCGCAACGCTCTGCCACCGCTTCGGGGGCGTATTCTGGCGCGAGATATCGTTCGGCCATCATGTGGAACACCGGGACATGCGTGATTCCCGCCTGGCGGTGCGTTCCGGCCAGATCAGGGCGCACGCCGGGTTGGTCGAACGGAGTGAGCTTGCCGGTCACACGATCGACAACCAGAGGTTTGCCGTCATCGTCTTTCAAGAACAGGCCGTAATCGGGCGATTTTGGATCAGAATCCACCAGAACTGGCGCATTGGTATAGCGGGCGAGGTAGTCGAGATCGACCTTGCCTGCTTTCATCAACTCATGCACCAGAGCCAGAATGAACAGGCCGTCCGTGCCCGGCGTGATACCAACCCATTCGTCAGCCACGGCGTTGTAACCGGTTCGAATGGGGTTCACACCAATGACCTTGGCTCCGCGCGCCTTGATCTTGCCGATGCCCATCTTGATTGGATTGCTGTCGTGGTCCTCAGCAACGCCGAACAGCATGAAAAGTTTGGTATATTCCCAGTCGGGCTGGCCAAATTCCCAGAACGCCCCACCCATTGTGTAGATGCCAGCAGCGGCCATGTTGACAGAACAGAACCCACCGTGCGCTGCATAGTTTGGCGTACCAAAGTTCTGCGCCCAAAAGCTGGTAAAGGACTGCGACTGATCTCGACCAGTGAAAAACGCCAGCTTGTCTGGCGCGGTTTTGCGCAGCGGCTCCAGCCAACTCACGGCAAGCTCCAGCGCCTCATCCCAGCTGATTTCCTCAAATTCACCGGATCCGCGTGGCCCCACGCGTTTCAGCGGCGCGCGCAAACGCGACGGCGCATTGACCTGCATGATCCCCGCCGAACCTTTGGCACACAGAACACCTTTGTTCACAGGATGGTCGCGGTTGCCTTCGATGTAGGCGACTTTGCCAGCCTTCATATGGACATTGATCCCACACCGACAGGCGCACATATAGCACGTGGTTTTGCGCACTTCGTCTGACACATGGGGGGACGTGTCCAACTGAGGTTTGGGAGAAGCCATTAGTGTTCCACCGTTTATTCCTGCTGCGCGACGCGGGTTTGCGCCTGCAAGGTTGTGACTGCGATCATATCAAAGACGTCTTCGGTCGTGCATCCACGAGACAGATCATTTGCGGGTTTTGCAAGCCCTTGCAAAATCGGACCAATTGCCGTAGCGCCACCGATCCGTTGGGCAATTTTGTACCCGATATTACCGGCTTCTAAGTTGGGAAAAACCATGACGTTGGCGTTCCCTTGCAGCGCAGAATTCGCCGCTTTTCTGCGCGCGATGTCAGGTACAAAGGCGGTGTCAAACTGCAGTTCGCCATCTGCGATAAGGTCAGGGGCTTGTGCTTTCAGGAGTTCAGTAGCCTCTGCAACCTTGGTGACATTGGGGTGCGTGGCGCTGCCTTTGGTCGAAAAGGACAACATCGCAACACGCGGAGTGCGCCCCAACAGGGACTGACAGGAGCGGGCCGCCGCCGCCGCGATCGAAGCCATTTCGGTCGCAGAGGGATCAATAACCAACGCACAATCCGAAAAGATCAGCGTATCACATCCGGACGGATGGCCGTCCGGCAGGATCATGACAAAGAAACTTGATACAAGTGCAGCTTCGGGAGTTTTGCCGATTACCTGCAGCGCCGCCCGCACAGTGTCTGACGTGGTTGAGACAGCGCCACCGATGGTGCCGTCGGCAAGACCCGCCCGTACCATCAAAGCGGCAAACACTAACGGGGATCGTGCCTGTGTTTCGGCCGCCTGTTCGGTGATGCCTTTGTGTTTGCGCAGGTCGAAATAGAGCGCCGCCAACGCCGGCAAGTGAACCGATTGTTCGGGATCCTCGATCTCGATGCCCGGCAAGTCAGCGCCGCCGGCTGCGGCCAACTCGTTCTGTACCAAATCGGTGGGCCCAACGAGAACGATGGTGGCGAAACCAGCTTGCACCGCACGAATAGCACCGGCCACGATCCGAGGATCGTGGCCTTCACTTAGAACAATGCGGGCCGGGTTTTCCGCCGCGCGATTCTGGATATCACGCAACGGCGTCACGATGTCGTCGCGCTTCTAGGATGAGCTGACTGCACTGGATCAAGCACCGGTTTGGGCGCGCATATCGCTGGCGGATATTCCCGCAACAGACACGGGTTTTTTCATTGCGTCGCGGCGGAAGGGCTCACCGAGTTCCTGATTGAGCAGGATTTCGATAAAGGTTGTTTTGCCCTCTTTCATTTGCGCTTTGACAGCCTTGTCCAAGGCTGCGGTCAACTCATCCATTGAGGTAACGGCAATACCTTCGACACCGCAGGCTCTGGCGATGCCAGCATAGCTAACTTCGGTGGCAAGTTCTGTTCCGACAAAGTTGTCTTCAAACCACAGGGTTGTGTTGCGTTTTTCAGCACCCCACTGGTAGTTGCGGAAGATCACCATCGTGACAGCTGGCCAGTCGTCGCGGCTGATCGACACCATTTCGTTCATCGAGATACCAAAGGCACCGTCACCCGCAAAACCGATTACCGGAACGTCTGGACGGCCGACTTTGGCGCCGCAGATCGACGGAAAGCCATATCCGCAAGGACCAAACAGACCCGGTGCCAGGTACTTGCGTCCCTCTTCAAATGTTGGGTAGGCGTTGCCAATGGCGCAGTTATTGCCAATATCGGACGAAATGATCGCGTTCGTTGGCATTGCGGCCTGAATTGCACGCCACGCCATACGAGGCGACATTTTGCCAGGCTCGCGGCTGCGGGCGCGTTCGTTCCACGTGGTGCCCGGATCGTCGTCTTCGTGATCCATCGAAGTCAATTCCTGAGCCCAGGCAGATTTGGTTGTAGCAATTGTGTTTTTGCGCTCTTCGCGGCCGGCGTCACCAGCTGTATCAGACAGTCTCGCCAGAATGCTTTGCGCAACTTTCTGAGCGTCGCCCACGATGCCGACACTCACTGTCTTGGTCAGGCCAATCCGGTCAGGGTTGATGTCGACCTGAATGATCTTTGCATTTGCGGGCCAGTAGTCGATGCCGTAACCGGGCAATGTTGAAAATGGGTTCAGGCGGGTGCCAAGGGCCAGAACAACGTCTGCCTTGGAGATCAGCTCCATACCAGCTTTGGAGCCGTTATACCCTAGCGGACCAGCTGACAAAGGATGTGAGCCGGGAAATGCGTCGTTGTGCTGGTAGCCGCAGCAAACTGGGGCGTCCAAACGCTCGGCCAGTGCTTTGGAATCTTCAATTGCGCCGCCAATAACCACACCGGCGCCGTTCAGGATGACCGGGAATTTTGCGGAGGACAACAAATCAGCCGCTTCCTGAATTGCGTTCTCACCGCCACTCGGGCGTTCAAATTCCACAATTGCCGGCAGCTCGATGTCGATGACCTGAGTCCAGAAATCGCGCGGGATGTTAATCTGAGCAGGCGCTGATGCGCGCTTGGCTTGTAGGATCACTCGATTCAGTGTCTCTGCCATACGTGTGGGGTCGCGAACTTCCTCTTGATAGGCGACCATATCTTCCAGAAGCGCCATTTGTTCGACTTCCTGAAAGCCGCCCTGACCAATGGTCTTGTTGGCGGCCTGTGGTGTCACAATCAGCAAAGGCGTGTGGTTCCAGTAGGCAGTCTTAATTGGAGTCACCAGTGATGTGATGCCCGGGCCGTTTTGCGCGACCATCATCGACATCTTGCCGGTTGCGCGGGTGTACCCATCTGCCATCATGCCTGCGTTACATTCGTGTGCGCAGTCCCAGAACTTGATTCCGGCCGCTGGAAACAAATCAGAGATCGGCATCATTGCAGAACCGATAATGCCAAAGGCATGCTCTATCCCGTGCATCTGCAGAACTTTTACGAATGCTTCTTCGGTGGTCATTTTCATGGCAGAATTCCTTGGAAAACGTGAGGGGACGCGCAGGCGCGGTGAGTGTTATCGATGTCTTACGTGTTTTAGGGTGTCGACGTTAGGTCCAGACATGAAGCTGCAATAAGACCAAGTTATATGGAAGCGTCGATTCCAGCCGCGAGAGTTGCAATCCCCTCAGGAATACGTGTCGCAGGGATCGATGAGTAGGCCAGCCGGTAATAGTGTTGCGGCCGGTCTGTTCCGCTAAAGAACGCGCGGCCGGGTTCGATCATGACACCGTCTTTCAAAAGCCTTCGGGCCAGTGCGTCGGTATTGACCTGAGCCGGGGCCTGCATCCAAAACGATGACCCGCCATAAGCACCCTGACCAGAAATGCGCAACCCGTGGTCTGCAATCGCCTGCTCCATAACAATTCGGCGTTCATGAAAGGCCCGGCCCATGCGCCGGATCAGCGCATCGTAATGCCCCAGCGACAGGAAATACGCGGCAGTGCGTTGGATGTGGCCGGGCGGGTGACGCAGGACACTTGCGCGCAGCGCACGCGCTTCGCGAATGAACGGCTCAGAGCCAACCAGATAGCCAAGGCGCAGCCCTGGGAACAATGATTTGGAAAAGCTACCGACATAGATCACCCGGCCATCCGGATCGAGGGACTTGAGCGCGGGGGAGGGTGGATTGAGAAACGACATCTCGAACTCATAGTCATCTTCGACGATCAACGCGCCCATATCGCGGGCCTTTTCCAGCAAAGCCCGTCGACGGTCGAGCGGCATCGTGGCAGTTGTCGGGCATTGATGGCTAGGAGTTGTGAAAATCACATCCGTTCCCGGTGGAATCGCGTCCGGCGGCAAGCCATCTTTGTCTACCCGGATTGGCGTCAGATGGCAGCGGGACTGGGTTAGAATGTCGCGAAGGGCGTGATAACAAGGGTCTTCGATGGCGGCAGTCCGTCGCTGCGTCAGCAGAATTTGTGCCGTGATCCATAGTGCATTCTGTGCGCCCAGAGTGATCAATATTTGTTCCGGGCGTGCGTTGATTCCGCGGCGCGGCAGCGTGTGGCGGGCGATAAATTCGATGAGTTGAGGATCATCCTGATCATAGTAATCAGTGGTCAACGGCGTGAAGTCTTTTTGTCCCAACGCCTGCAGCGCACAATGCCTCCAGTTTGCGTGGTCAAACAGCGTCGGATCGGCTTGGCCGTAGATAAAGGGGTATTTGAATCGGGCCCAATCTTGTGGTTTGCTCGGTGTGTCACCGCCGGTGTAGCGCCGCCCTATTGCACGGGACCAGTCTACGGCATCCTGTTGAGGTAGCGACGGCGCAAAGTCAGGCGGGATCGGTGCATTTTCAGACACGAAATAACCGGAACGCCCGCGCGAGGTCAGATAATCGTTTGCCAGAAGTTCAGTGTAGGCCAGTGTGACGGTGATCCTGCTAATGCCAAGATGCGCGGCCATCTTGCGGGTCGAGGGCAGTTTTTCGTCTTGTACGAAGCGACCGGTCAGAATGCCTTGGGCAATCATTTGCTGGATCTGCGCCTGCAATGTCCCCTGTGCGTCAGGGAGCAGAAAAAAGGTTTCGACCGGAAGTGCCATAGCGTATCTTATTCTGGACTTAGTGCAATTGCAATTTGGACTTAACGGAGTGTGAAACCAGTAAGGAATCGGACCTGGAACTTGCTGTAAGTCTCGGAAAAGGTTTACTTTTCGGCAAGAAGTGAAGAGTTTAATGAGACTGATGGTCTCAAAAATATACGATTGATACTACGCGCCCCTGTTGATGTGAGCAGAGAATTTTGTCATAACGGGGTATGCCGGATTGGACATTGGGACTCGCGACTGTCGCGGATGAGCACGGGCTTGTCTGTTGTATTGATCGTGCCTACGCGGTTTATGCAAACTCTGTCCCGGACCTGCCTGCGGTGTCCGAAGGGGTCGTTGAGGACATCACAAGAAACATAGTGTGGGTTGCGGATCTGGGTGGGCAAATTGTCGGTATTTTGGTCCTTGTCCGAGGCGCAGACAGCCTCACCCTCGCAAACGTTGCGGTTGACCTAAGTCAGAAAGGTCACGGGCTTGGAAAAACATTGATGGAACTTGCCACGAGCGAGACAGCCAGGCTGGGAAAATCCTCACTGCGGCTAAGTACTCATATCGATATGCCAGAGAATGTGGCGCTTTATACGTATCTTGGTTGGCATGAGACCGGCTGCGAAGGCAACAAGGCCCACATGTGCAAATCAATCAAAGTGCCATAGTCGAAGAATGAAAACCCCGCAAACCAGAAGCGGTTGCGGGGTTTTCTCTTTCGGCTGTCGGTTTCTGTTTGGGATTATCCGAATACCCGACCAAGCGCGCCATCAATAGCATCTGTAATTTCGTCGATGTCATCTGCAGTGGCGATCAACGCCGGTGAAAGGCACAGCGTGTTGTTGTAGCCAGGCACCGATCGGTTTGTCATGCCGATAATGACGCCTCGGGCCATGCAGTCCGCAACAACGGCAGCAGCCATTTTTTCGGGTACAGGTTCGCGCGTTTCGCGATCCGTGACCAGCTCTGCACCGCAAAACAGGCCTTTGCCTCGGACCTGACCAATAGCACTGTGTTTGTCAGCAAGAACATTGAGATTATCGATCAAACGCGCCCCCATGTTGTTTGTGTTGTCGAGCAGGTTCTCGTCTTCAATGATCCGCAGGTTTTCGAGCGCTGCCGCCGGGCCAGCGGTGCAGCCGCCAAAGGTCGAGATGTCACGGAAATAGTTCATTGGGTCATCGGGGTTGTCCTTGAATTTGTCAAAGACACCTTCGGTGGTCACCAAACAGGCAATTGCGGCGTAGCCAGAGGCCAGACCTTTTGCCATCGTCACCATGTCAGGCTTGACACCATAGTGCTGGTACCCAAACCACGTCCCCGTCCGGCCGAGACCGCATACAACCTCGTCGATGTGCAGCAATACCTCGTATTTGGCGCAAATTTCCTGGACGCGATCCCAATACCCTTGCGGCGGGGTAATCACGCCTCCTCCGGCTGTGACCGGTTCAAGGCACAGGGCACCAACGGTCTCGGGGCCTTCGCGCAGAATGGTTTTTTCGATCTCGTTCGCGGCCCATTCGCCGTAGTTATCAAGATCGGCACCTTCTTGTTCAAACCCACGATACTCAAGACAATGCGGGACGCGCACGAAACCCGGAGTGAAGGGGCCGTATTGCGCATTGCGTTCGTCCTGCCCGCCTGCCGACAGCGTGCTAATCGTGGTGCCGTGATAGTCGCGTTCGCGATACAGAATCTTGTATTTCTTGCCGCCATATTTCGCATGAGACAACTGGCGGACCATCTTGAATGCCTTCTCGTTCGCCTCCGAGCCGGAGTTCGTATAGTAAACCCGGCTCATCCCCGGCATCTTTTCAATCAGCTTTTCCGCGAAGATCGCGCCCGGTATCGACCCGGCCGAGCCGGCAAAATAGTTCAGCTTGATCAGTTGGTCGCGCACCGCGTTTGCAATGGATTCCCGGCCATAGCCGACGTTGACGGTCCATACGCCACCAGAAACAGCATCAAGATGTTCTTTGCCATTCTGGTCCCACACGCGCATGCCTTTGCCTTCGACGATGATGCGAGGGTCGGTCGATTCGAATGGTTTGTGCTGGATTAGGTGATGCCAAACATGGGCCTTGTCGGCCTGCACCACATGACTGATATCATTGTCTTTAAATGTGCCGTCCATGGGATGACCTTTCCGGTTTGCGATGAAATATTGGAACTTTGGGCTGGGATTGCCCTCGATTTCATCAAAGGCACCATTTTTGCATCTGTCAAGATAGGGCCAGTTTTCGCCCCAATATAGGGCCAGCGGGTTTGTGTTCCCCCTCGCTCACTGAATATTTTCACCGATAATCGTTTGATTTGAATGTGAAAACGCAGACTTGAGTTGCTCAAATACACTGGCTGCGTTCCACAATAGGCGTTAGTTTGCCAGAAAATCATTGGTTGGTTTTGCGTTTCCGGTACCGATGGCGCGTAAGCAGAGGCCATGGCCTTTTGCCTTGCCAATGGCATTTAAGAGGCGGTTCACCGCACCATTCATCACCAAAGTCGCGCAATTGCGACGCACAAACCGGGAGAAAACCTAAGAAGATCAAATCTAAACTCATGGGTGCAGTTGCCAGTGTGGCAATTCTCGCAGGGGCAAATGCCGCAATGGCCGATATTACAGTCGGCTTTTTCCGAGAATGGCCGATGCCGTTTCATTTCGCCAAAGTCAACGGAACCTACGATGAAGCGCTTGGCACAACGGTCAACTGGGTCAGTTTTGACACTGGCACAGCGATGAGCGCCGCGATGGCGTCGGGAGATGTGCATATCAGTGTAAGTCAGGGCGTTCCGCCATTTGTGGTTGCTGCGCCAGCCGGTCAGGATATTCAGATTGCCGATGTGGCCGTATCTTATGCGGAAAACGACAAGTGTGTTGTATCCAGCGGTCTTGAAATCGACAAAACAAGCGCGGCTGAACTTGCTGGCAAAAAAGTTGCGGTTCCGCTGGGCACAGCTGCCCATTATGGCTTCCTTAAGCAAATGAGCCACTTTGGTGTTGATGTCAGCGGCATGGATGTTGTCGATATGGCACCCGCAGAAGGCGCTGCGGCATTGGCACAAGGTGCCTTGGATATGGCCTGTGGCTGGGGTGGTGCACTGCGCCGCATGACAGAGCACGGTAATGTTTTGCTGACCGGAGCCGAAAACGAAGAATTTGGCATTCTGGTGTTTGACGTGACCAGCGCGCCTGCGTCTTTTGTCGCGGAAGAAGGAGATCTTCTGGCCAAGTTCTTAAAGGTCACCGCAGAGGCAAACGCAATGTGGAACGGCGGCACCAACAAAGACGAAATGCTGGCTGTGATCGCGAAAGACGCCGGCATGGATCTGGATGCCACGGCTACGACGCTTGAGGGCTTTGTATTCCCGTCTGTTGAAGATCAGTTGTCTGGCAAATGGCTGGGCGGCGGCAGCCAGGAGTTCATGAAGGGCTTGGCAGACGTGTTCGTCACTGCAGGCAGTATCGACGCCGCTCTGGACACATATGCTCCAGCGGTTAACACTGCTCCCTTGACAGCAGCCCAACGCATGTAAGCCGATATCGGGGTCCGGGGCGTGGTTTTTTAAGCACCCCGGATCGATTTTCCGAGCCGAAGAAGCGCGCAAACCGCAGCTTTCGGAGCGGCTGCATTCCTAAAAGGAGAGCCAATGTCCGGACTATCAATCGAAAATATCTCCATGCGTTTCGATCTGCCCAACGGCGGATCGGTTCAGGCGCTCAAAGACGTAACGTAACACCTCAAGGAAGGCGAGTTGATGTCTGTGCTTGGCCCGTCAGGTTGTGGCAAAACTACCTTACTGAATATTCTGGCCGGCTTTCTCGCCCCGACCGATGGCAGGATTGTAATGAATGGTCATGAGGTGCACGGCCCTGACGCGGAACGCGGTATGGTATTCCAGCAAGGCGCGCTTTTTGAGTGGATGTCAGTTCGGGAAAACGTTAATTTTTGAACCGTCCATGAAAGGGATGCCCAAACTCGACAATGCTGAAATTGTCGATCATCTTCTTGATGTTGTCGGATTGCAGGACTTCAAGGAAAAGCTGTATAGGAGCTTTCGGGTGGGATGCAGCAGCGCGTGGCGCTGGCCTGTTGCCTAGCCAATGACCCGGACGTCATCCTGATGGACGAACCCCTCGGAGCGCTGGATGCGCTGACTCGGGAGAAGATGCAAAGCCTTGTGCTGAAGCTGTGGAAAGAAACCGGCAAGACAATCATCCTGATTACCCACGCGGTGGAAGAGGCGTTATTGTTGGGCGAACGCCTGCTCGTCATGGCCCCGCGACCGGGGCGTATTCACCGCGAATACCGACTGCCGTTTGCCGAGATGGGTGTAGGCGCAGACCTGCGAGAGGTTAAGAAGCACAAAGATTATGCCAAAACCCGCGAAGAAATCCTCGGCATGATCTGGGATATGGAAGAAGAGATTATGGGTCGCACAGAGGAAAACGCATGATACCGCTGATTATCTATATCGCGATTTTTACCGCGTCTTTCTACATTGTAACGCGCGTTGCCCATTGAGCCGCGAGCCACGACTATACCTCACACAAAACGGTGACTTTCGGTGATGAAAGTGCAGTGACTCCAAATCGCATCGCCGGGGTAATTTCGATTGTCACCATCTTTGTGATGTGGGGTATGTTCACAGGATCAGCCCTGATCCCTTCGTTTCTGCATGCGCCGGGGCCGTTTGTTGGCACCACAAGCTTTGAATACACGGCGCAGACGACAGACGGGAAAAGCGATGATGCGACCGTCACAGTGCTTGTCCACGAGCGAGGTGCGCAGCCAGAAATACCAGAGGTGGCGGCATCAAATGGGTGGGCTCAGAACGATGCAGTGAAGGTGGCCGCGTGGCGCAGCGCTCTTATTTCGGTCGACAAAAATGATGAATTCAAGAAGGCCGATGGCGCAAAGGTTGTGGCGGTCAATGGACAGCCAATAGCGCCGGGCGAGTCTTTGGAGGTCGAAAATGGCACCGTCAGCCTGTCTGATAAAGGCACCCCGAACTTTGAACCCACTAAAGGCTGGCAGACGGAACCGCTTTATTTGCCGTCTCCCGAAGCGGTATGGGGGCGCATGATCAAGATTAGCAGTGAAGGGTTTCGAAATACATCCCTTCTAGGCCATCTTGGCTACTCCTTGTTTGGTGGTATTGTCGGCTTTTTGCTTGGTGCACTCATGGGCATTCCTCTGGGGTACGCGATGGGTCTGTCAAATTGGTTTCGGGGCTGGTTTGATCCGATTGTGGAATTCATGCGTCCGGTGCCGCCCCTTGCGCTCATTCCGCTGGTGATCATCTGGGCGGGCATCGGCGAGACGGGTAAGATTATCCTGCTGTTCCTTGCGGCGCTTTGGATCATGGCGATTGCCGCCCGCTCTGGCGTGTCAGGTGTCAATATCAGTAAAGTGCATGCGGCCTATTCTTTGGGGGCCAGTAAATGGCAGATTATGCGGCATGTGATCATCCCGAACTCGTTGCCAGAGATCTTCACGGGTGCACGCGTCGCGATGGGGGTTTGTTGGGGCACAGTTGTCGCCGCCGAACTTGTTGCCGCTGAAAAAGGCGCCGGCATGATGATCATGGTCGCGTCCAAATTCCAGAACACAGACATCGTGATCATGGGGATTATCCTGATTGGTGTAATCGGGTTTGGAATCGACATGCTGATGCGCTGGGCCGAGCGCATTCTGGTGCCTTGGAAAGGCAAAGGCTGATCTGACCTAACGGTCAACGAGAACCGCCCTCTGACTGTTTGGGTCAGAGGGCGTTTCTCATTCTGGATATGCCTGAACTGGGTGTTGTGCGCGCGACGTCAGGTGTTGCCTGCAATCATTTCGGACTGGCGCACAATGACCTCGGCCTGTTTGATCGACGCGATATCGACCAGACGCCCTTTGTAGACCGTTGCGCCTTCACCATTGGCTTTGGCACTCTCCATCGCCGCCAAGATTTCACGGGCTTCTTCAACAGCCTCAGCTGAGGGTGTGAACACCTGGTTTGCCAAGGCGATCTGCTTGGGGTGAATGGCCCACTTGCCGACCATTCCCAGAGTGGCGGATCGGCGCGACTGCGCAATGAAACCGTCATCATCGCTGAAGTCGCCAAAGGGACCATCAACCGGTAAAACGCCGTGGGCGCGGCAGGCCGCGACGATAGCCGCCTGGGCCCAATGCCATGGGTCGGACCAGTGTTTTTGTCCGTCCCTGTACATATAATAATCTTCCTGAGTGCCGCCTATTCCGGTGGTTTGCATGCCCATCGATGCTGCAAAATCGGCGGCTCCCAATGACATCGCCTGCAGGCGCGGGCTTGAGGCGGCAATCTCTTCGACATGTGCGATACCTGCCGCACTCTCTATGATCACCTCAAAGCTAATCGGCTTTGTGCGTCCTTTTGCGGTCTCGATCGACGTAACCAGCGCGTCCACAGCGTAAACGTCTGCAGCACAACCCACTTTGGGGATCATGATTTGATCCAACCGGTCGCCCGATTGCTCAAGCAAGTCCACCACGTCGCGATACCACCACGGGCTGTCGAGGCCGTTAATGCGCACACTCAGGTATTTGTTGCCCCAGTTGACGTCTGAAATGGCCGCGATAACATTCTTGCGGGCCGCATCTTTGTCCGTGGGGGCAACCGAGTCTTCAAGATCCAGATTGATCACGTCCGCCGCACTGGCCGCCATTTTCTCGAACAAAACCGGGCGCGATCCGGGGCCAAAGAGCTGACAACGATTTGGACGGGCTGGCGCAGCGGGTTGCAAACGGAAACTCATGATTGGCAGCCTTTAAGGTAAGAATGTTGCGTCTGGTATGGGCAGCGAGTTATAAAACTGCGCGGCGGTCTGCAAGTGGATAATGCAGGCGCAGCATTATTTGGAATTTACGCCGGCAGGCCCGCGTCCTCACGGACAGGATAATGGCGCGCACCGAGACCTTGTGGCGCAAGTTTATTCAGCAATGAGGTCAAATATTCGAATAATTTCGTGCGAATGCGATCTTTTGGGATCGATTCGCAATTCCATTTCGCATCAGTTCAGGCATCTTGAGGAAACAACACGCGAATGACCTCAGGGGGCCTGCAAAATGATCGAGACACCATATCTTTTGTTTCTGGGTGATGCGCCGGATCATCTGGCGGCCAAGGTCGCCCAAGGTATCAAAGACTGGCGCCCGGAGAATGCGGTGGGGCAACTCCGCCTTCCGGGTTGCGGCACCAATGTCGGGCTGAGTGACATGACATTGGCTGAGGGCCGCGAAGCTGGCGCCAAGACGCTTGTGATCGGTGTGGCCAACCGGGGCGGCATCATAAGTGCCGAATGGAAAACCGTCCTGATCCAAGCGCTTGAGATGGGGTACGACCTTGCCAGCGGATTGCACAACCTGTTGCGCGACGAAGGTGATCTGGTGGCAGCGGCCCAAATGCATGGCGGTACATTACACGATGTGCGGGTGCCGACAGTGGGATATCCGATAGCCAATGGGGCCAAGCGAACCGGAAAGCGGGTGTTGGCTGTCGGCACTGATTGCTCGGTCGGGAAGATGTACACGGCGCTGGCATTGGACGCCTCGATGCGGGCCAGAGGCATGAAAAGCACGTTTCGCGCCACCGGTCAGACCGGGATCTTGATCACCGGGCACGGTGTTCCACTGGATGCTGTGATCGCCGACTTCATGGCAGGCGCAGTCGAGTATCTGACGCCCGACAACGATGATGACCATTGGGATATCATCGAGGGGCAGGGCAGTCTGTTTCATGTGTCATTTTCCGGCGTTACCATGGCATTGATCCACGGCGGTCAACCTGATGCGCTGATCCTGAGCCATGAGCCAACTCGCGCACATATGCGCGGCCTGCCGGGGTACACGCTGCCTTCGCTCGAGGCACTGCGAGATATGGCTTTGCAGTTGGCCCATGTGGCCAATCCGGCGTGCAAGGTTGTTGGTATCACGGTAAACACGCAACATATGAGCGACAGTGAAGCGGCGGCTTATCTGGCGGAAGTTGAGGATCGGATGGGTCTGCCAACCGTCGATCCGTTCCGCGATAATGCAGATCGACTGGCAGAGGCGCTCGGAGCCCTGTAACGTCAAGGTTAACTGCGATATCGGTCGCTTGCATATTTGAGACAGGAATAGGGAGAAGCGTTGGTGCAGATCAATGTGACGCGCGATGTGTTCCAACTGGCGCAAGTGTTCACCATCAGTCGCGGGTCGCGAACTGAGGCCGCCGTTTTGACTGCCACGTTAAGTGATGGCGACTACGTCGGGCGTGGTGAGTGCGTGCCTTATGCCCGTTATGGCGAGACGCTTGAGACCGTCAGCCGCGAGATACTGTGCCTGCCCTCTGTGTTTGATCGCGCAAAGCTCTATGATCTGTTGCCCGCCGGTGCCGCGCGCAATGCAGTTGACTGTGCGCTGTGGGATATAGAGGCCAAGCGGTCAGGCCTGCGGGTGTGGGATTTGGCTGGCTTGGCCGTGCCGGAACCTGAAATCACAGCCTACACGTTGTCGTTGGACACGCCCGCAGAGATGCAGACCCAAGCCGCACGTCATGCGTTTCGACCGCTCCTCAAAATCAAGCTGGGGACACCTGATGACATGCCACGACTTGAAGCGGTGCGCGCGGGCGCACCGGATGCACGCATTATTGTAGACGCCAACGAAGGCTGGTCGGCCGAGGTTTATGCCGATCTGGCGCCGCATCTTGTGCGGTTGGGTGTGCTGTTGGTTGAGCAGCCGTTGCCTGCAGGCGAAGATGACGCGCTGATCGGGATGGACCGGCCTGTGCCAGTTTGTGCTGATGAAAGTTGCCATGACCGTGCGAGTTTGCCGGGCCTGAAGGGAAAATATGATGTCGTCAACATCAAGCTCGACAAGACGGGTGGGTTGACCGAGGCGCTGGCACTAAGACAAGCGGCGTTGGCCGAAGGCTATGGCATCATGGTGGGATGTATGGTGGGCAGTTCGCTGGCAATGGCGCCTGCCGTGCTGGTTGCGCAAGGAGCAGCAGTTGTGGACCTTGACGGGCCACTGTTGTTGGCCGAAGACCGGGACAACGCTTTGATATTTGATGAAAACGGGGTGCATCCACCGGATGCGACCCTTTGGGGATAAGGACCAGACCATGCGCACAGTCTATGTAAACGGAGACTATCTGCCCGAAAATGATGCCAAGATCTCGATCTTTGATCGTGGGTTTTTGATGGCCGACGGGGTATATGAAGTGACCTCGGTTCTGGACGGCAAGCTGATTGATTTTGACGGCCATGCAGTGCGGTTGGAGCGGTCCCTGAACGAACTGGAGATGCGCTCCCCGGTCACAAAAGACGAACTGCTGGCGATCCATCGCAGGTTGGTGAAGGTCAACGAAATCGAAGACGGGTTGGTCTATTTGCAGATCACGCGCGGGTCAAACGGCGACCGGGATTTTGTGTTTCCTGATGCCGACACGAATCCGACATTGGTTTTGTTTACACAACGCAAGTCAAAGCCGGATGACAGCCCCGCAGCCTTAAAAGGCATCAAAGTCATTAGTATAGAAGATGTCCGCTGGGGCCGCCGGGACATCAAGACCATACAGTTGCTGTATCCGTCGATGGGCAAAATGATGGCAAAGAACGCTGGTGTGGATGATGCTTGGATGACCGAAGACGGCTATGTGACCGAAGGAACCTCGAACAACGCCTATATCGTCAAGGGCAACAAAATCATCACCCGTGGGCTGAGCAATGACATCCTGCACGGCATCACCCGCGCGGCTGTCTTGCGCTTTGCCCGCGAGGCGCAGATGGAAGTGGAAGAGCGCAATTTCACTATCGAAGAGGCGAAAGAAGCGGACGAAGCTTTTATCACGTCGGCCACGATGTTTGTGACACCAGTGGTTGAATTGGATGGGGCCACTTTGGGCGATGGAACCCCCGGTCGAGTGGCACCGAGATTGCGAGAGATTTATCTCGAGGAGAGCCGGAAGGCGGCAGTCTGAGCCAGGGTAGGGTACGGTCGGTTTTGCCACACAGCGGTTTTCGTCGATAGGTCATATCGGCTGGCGGCCTATCGGTTTGTGAAAGTTGGGGTCATGACCCAATAACTGACGAAATGTTTTGGATGAGCGGTCTCAGCCCATTCTGGAAACCAGCGAGCGTAACTTAGTCGTTTGTGGTATACTCCCGCAACTTAAGGGAGCGCGCCGTGATGAGAGAGCTTGCAATACTCACATTCGTGACACTCGATGGTGTGATGCAGGCCCCAGGCAACGCATCCGAAGACAGGTCAGGCAACTTCCAGCATGCTGGCTGGGCGCGACCGTACTGGGATGACGTGATGGCGCAGGTCGGCAGAACTGCGATGGCGGAGACCTACGATCTGTTGTTGGGACGAAGGACATATGAAATATTCCAGGGTGCTTTTGGCTCTGAGGATGCAAATAGCCCGCTGTCCAGTTCCAAGAAGTTTGTCGCCACCTCTTCGACGGAAAAGCTGAAGTGGAACAATTCGTTTAGGGTTTCTGGTGACCTTCCCGTTGAGATTGCCAAGCTGAAGTCCAATAAAGGCCCGCTGCTGCAAGTGCACGGGAGTTGGCAACTCATCCAACTTTTGTTGGCCCACGATTTGGTTGACGAGTACCGTCTTTGGGTTTTTCCGATCACCCTCGGTTCAGGAAAACGATTGTTTGCGGAAAACGCTCCGCAGAAAAGGCTGAGTCTTGCCAAAACAGAACCAACTGGAAATGGCGTGATCATGACCGTCTACCGGCGTTAGAGCGAGTGCCAGTCGGCAGTATCCAATTGTTTGGCTGATTTGAAATCAGTGGCGACAGCAGGCCGCGAATGCCCGCATGACAGACCTTCGGATAAAATGGGTCCTGAACCTAGCCTGTTGGAAAAACATCAGCAGGCAGTCCCACGTCTTGTCGATTGAAGAACTAGATTGTCTTGCAGCCAGCAGATGCGGCACAGAGCACTTGTCACCGACTACGCGGCGGGCAGGAAGTCGTCATGCGCGGTGAAGTCAGCTTTGTGCCAACAGAGCTATTCCGACGACCAAGATCATTGCCGTCGCCATAGCTATGTTGATGACCCGCTGTGTGCCGGGTTTCAGATTGAGACTGCGCAAGGTGACCCCAGCCCAAAGCCACAGCAGGTGGATCGGTATCCAGATAATATTCATGATCAGGATCTTGATCACTGTTTCCATGCCAAGAGCAGTTGGCAAAAAAGCGAATCCGGAAAACAGTGTTGTGGAGACGGCGTAGGCTTTTGGGTTGATCGGTTGCAGGGCCAGACCGTTCCAGAAGCCCAAAGGCTTGTGTGGCTCTATGAATCCAATCCGGGTTCCGGCCAACGCGATCCGCGAGGCCAACCACAGGAGATAGCCAATCGACGCAAACAGCAAAATCGTGCGCAGCGAGGGTATCGCGAGCGTCGCGGCTGCAATGCCTGAGATGACGAGCCCCATTACGAGGTTATTACCGACCCATAGCCCCGCGACGTAGGCCAATCCATTCCGATATCCATAAGCTGCCCCAACCCCCGCCGTGGACAATACGCCGGGTCCGGGTGTGATGATCAGGAAGAATACGGCTGCAGCAAATTCCAGCACTATTGGTTGCCTGCATATGCTTCAACCGACGCCAGCAACAAGCCGTTAACTGCGATGTCTCTTGAATAGGGTGCAAATGCAGCGGGGCTTTGGCGCCGAACAGATCGGATATTCACTTGCGGACTCTTCCTTCGATAACAGCATGTTTTATCGCTGCGATGCCGGGTGATCACAACTCTAACATTGAAATGGGACCTCTGCCGCTCTTTCGCTTGTCACGGAATTGGCGCCAAGGACAACGCAGATCATTGAGGTTCCGATGAATCCGTTTGGCGAAAGTGCAAATCCGATGCGGTTCTATCCCTTGCCAACATTCTCCTCAAAAGCGGTCTTGAACGCCGTTTGTTTTTCCGGGCTGGCCTCAGTCTGATAATTGGCTTTCCACTCGTCCATCGTCATGCCGTAGTAATACGCGCGCGCCGCGTCTTTTGACATCTCAATGCCGCGTTCATTTGCCGCCTCCTGATACCAGCGTGAAAGGCAATTTCGACAAAACCCGGTGAGGTTCATCATGTCGATGTTCTGCACATCCGTGCGGTCCTGCATCAGGTGTTTTTGCAGACGGCGAAAGGCGGCGGCCTGCAGCTCGATTTCGGTTTGAGTGTCCATGTTTTCGGCTCCAGCTTGATGCTAATTCGGTGGCAGATGTTGGTTTGACCTTAAGTGACGACCGTCCGTCTCTGGTACAAACACTATAGGGAGCCCGTTGTGAACAGGCTCCCTCAGGGGGCAGAGCGGTAGTCAGGCGCTTCAATCACAACAGTTTTAGCGCAAGGTAGGGCACGAGACTGGTGATCAACGCCAACACTTTGTAGTTGGATAAGTACCCGAAATAGGCCCGATTGAGGTCTTTTTGTCGAGGCCGGTCAGGCGGTTGTGGATGCGCGCCACCGCGGGGCGAAAGGCCGTCAAAGCAATCATTGTAGCAATCAGGAACCCGAAGTTTAGGATGGTCATCCATCCGAAAAACATGGTCCAGGTTTCGAGTGTCATGGCAATCTCCTTTCAGGGATGTCCTGTTTTGTCATACTCAATATGTGGGGGTCGGGCGATTTGCGGGCAAGATATGGTGAGTGAAAAACGAACAGTCTGCGCCTATGACGCAGCGTTATTCGGGCAAATTGGACCATAATGCCGGTAGGTTACAATCCCGTCGTCGGGAGGACGTCGGTCAACACCCCTGCAAGTCTGGCAGCCCATGCTTTTTGGCCAGGCTCGTCTTTGATCAGGTCATTTCGCAATTCGATCAGAACGTTGGGTCGACCGTGGTTCAATGCGTGCCGTGCCACCGCATCACCGAGAAGATGGCCACCGTAGGGTTCATTTACGCCAACCGGGGCGCCGCCTTGCGCCGCAAGCGCCGCAATTAGCGGTTTTGCCAGTCGCTGGTCAGCGGCATGCAGGACGCCGACCTCCCAGGGCCGGGGCGGGCGGCCTTCAAGTTGGCGCGTGAAGCTGTGGATTGAGAGCAGAACCATACCGGGCCGTTCCGCAAGCGCGCCCAAAGCCGCGTGATAAGGTCGATAACACAGGTCCAGCCGTTTTTCTGTCTCAGCCGCGTCTGCGTTGCGGTTCCCCGGAATTATAGTGCCGTCATAGAGCTTCATCAAAAGTGTCGGATCGTCTTCCCCCCGATTGGGGTCAATCACAAGTCGGGAAAAGTTTGACAATATGGCGGGGCTATTGAGGCGCCGCGCCAGTTCCAGCGTCACCCCCGCCGCGCCGACGTCATAGGCAATGTGACGACTCATATCCGCCGCGGGCAACCCAAGGCAGCCGCCGTTGATTTGGGGAGGCACGGTGTTTGCGGCATGATCGCACGTGACCAGCCAGCGACCGGGTCGATCTGCGCCATGGATGAAAAAGGGAGTGTATGTCATAGTTGCGTCACTTATTTTGCCGCCTGTTTAGGCCAGTTGCTCACAGAAGGGAATTGCGCAATAACAGGCTTGACCGTTAGCGATAACATTATCTTTGAGGAAACAAATATGAGACGCCTGCGCAATGTGAAAATAGTGGCCACGCTTGGCCCGGCTTCGGACACTTATGACACGATCCGTGAGCTGCACGAAGCGGGCGCAGATGTGTTTCGTCTGAATATGTCACACGGCACGCAGGATGATATCGCCAAAAAACACGCTATCATCCGACAGATCGAACAGGATCTGGTCAGCCCGATTGCAATCCTCGCTGACTTACAGGGTCCAAAGCTGCGGGTTGGGCAATTTTCCAATGGCACAGAAGAGCTGGAAGACGGAGCGTCGTTCCGGCTTGATCTCGACTCGGCTGAAGGAGATTTGTCTCGTGTTTGTCTGCCGCATCCCGAGATTTTCCAGGCATTAAAGGCCGGGTCAAATTTGCTGGTCAATGACGGGAAGATCCGGTTACGAGTTGAAACATGTGGACCTGATTTTGCCAATTGCACAGTAGTGGCGGGCGGCACGATATCGAACAACAAGGGTGTTAACGTCCCTGATGTAATTTTGCCGTTGGCGGCTTTGTCGGACAAAGACCGGGCCGATCTGGAATTCGCGTGCGAACTAGGCGTCGACTGGCTCGCGCTTTCGTTTGTTCAGCGACCCGAGGACGTTGAAGAGGGCCGTGCATTGGCCAAAGGCCGCGCCGCAATCATGTCCAAGATTGAAAAACCAGCGGCAGTGGAGCAGTTCGACTCCATTCTGGAAGCCAGTGACGGCATCATGGTGGCGCGGGGTGATCTTGGCGTAGAATTACCAGTACAGAATGTACCACCAATTCAGAAACGTTTGATTCGCAAATGTCGCAGTGCCGCCAAACCGGTGATTGTTGCCACTCAGATGCTGGAAAGCATGATCGAAAGCCCAATGCCGACCCGTGCCGAAGTGTCAGACGTGGCAACGGCGATTTATGAAGGCGCTGACGCAGTGATGCTTTCGGCGGAATCCGCAGCGGGCAGCTATCCGGTGGAAGCGGTCACTACGATGAATAACGTCGCCGTCGAAGTGGAAGGCGATCCGACATATACCGAGATCATTGAAGCGTCGCGCAAGGCTGAGAGAGCGTCGGTCGCGGAGGGAATTGTCGCAGCGGCACGAGAGATTGCGGAAACGACCGATATCAAAGCGATCTGTTGTTTCACGCAGAGCGGGACCACCGCCCTGTTAACAGCCCGCGAACGGCCCCGGGTACCAATCATTGCAATGACTCACAAGCGCGATACCGCGCGTCGCCTGGCTCTGTCTTGGGGCACAAATTGTGTGATGACGGGCGAAATGGATCGCTTTAAGTCAGCCGTGGTGAGTGCCGCCAAGGCAGCGCGTGCCGGCGGGTTTGCTGACACTACAGACCACATCGTCATTACCGCTGGGGTGCCCTTTAATGTGCCCGGCAGCACCAATATTCTGCGCGTGGCTCCCTGTGATGAACGTTTGATTTTTAATACCGATCCAGAGTAACCTATGCCGGGGCTTAATGAAGGAAAAAGCTTTGGATCCAGATCTGGCTCTTGTCATTGGGTTGATTATTTGCGGGTTTTCGATTCCGTCTATGATGTCGGCGATAACAGATGGCCGCGCGCCACGTGCGTCTGCGCTGACTCTCCTGATTGCATTCAGTCTTTTGCTTTATGCCCTGAGTCAGAAACCAAGTGGTTACTCGCTGAGGGACGTTCCCGATGCGTTTGCGAATGTCGCCGGCCGGTATCTGCCCTAGCGCGCGACAAAAGCGGGCGTGATCTGTCCTTTCTCTCTTGCCCTGCTGGCAATTGCCGCCTATACGGCGCCTCTGTTCGCGCGTCCGGCCAAAGTGGCATGCCGAGTCGCGCGTTTACCGACCCAATAACTATAGGAGACGGAAATGCCCAAGTTGAAGACAAAGTCGAGCTGCAAAAAGCGGTTCAAAGTGACCGCGACGGGACGTGTTTTGTCCGCCCAAGCAGGCAAGCGCCACGGCATGATCAAACGCTCAAACAAATTCCTGCGCAATGCGCGCGGCACTACGACACTGTCGGCACCTGATGAGAAAATCATCAAGTCGATGATGCCGTACGCACGCTAAGGAGGGAACCATATGTCTCGTGTAACATCCGGCGTCGTAACCCACGCCCGTCACAAAAAAGTCATCAAAGCTGCCAAGGGCTACTACGGTCGCCGCAAGAACACCTTTAAAGTTGCAGCTCAGGCGGTCGATAAAGCCAACCAATACGCCACTCGCGACCGCAAAAATCGCAAGCGCAGCTTCCGCGCCTTGTGGATTCAGCGCATCAATGCCGCTGTGCGCAGCCACGACGAAGCGCTGACATACAGCCGCTTTATCAACGGTCTGTCGCTGGCAGGTATCGAAGTGGACCGCAAAGTGCTGGCCGATCTGGCTGTGCATGAGCCCGACGCTTTTGGTGCAATTGTTGGACAAGCACAGGCCGCGCTGAGCGCGTAAGCGACGGCCAGAAACGGACCAATGACGTGGGCCTGCGGGATTGATTCTCGCAGGTCTTTTTTTGTCCGAATCTCTCTGATCGCAATTCGCTGATCAGCGCTTCAGCGATGGATCGAAAGACAGATACGTCCGGCAATCCCAATGGCGTGAGCATCGGTATTTTTCCTGCCGTGTCATTCCAGAGATTGGCCGACTGCTGCAACCTTCCCACTAGTGTATGCAGACCTTTGTGGCTCGTGCGCGTTTCGCCACAAATCAACACCGGCAAATTGAGCAAGACCAAGCATATGACCCAGTTCCTGAAACAGCGGCAGGTCATTGTCTGATCTGATGTTGGAGCCATGAAACGCCATATCCGATGCCTCTTGCCGCCTATATGTAACAGGCTACTGGCCAGCACAGCCAAGAAATCAGAATGCCATCCGGGAAATGCAGGTCCAAAGCGTTGCTGGCCAAAGAGCGTTGCTGAAAGTGGTGTTCTGAGACCAGCGCAGTTGAGGTATTGCGTGCTCTGGGTTATTCGGACCCGGTCGGTTTTGCGCAATTCTTCAAAAGCATCACTGTAATGCCGGCCACAAAGTTGAGGAAACAAGAATGCACATAAATAACAGTTTCCAAAATATCCGCCGTGGTTTTGAAATATTTACGGCTTGCCTGTTGATCTCCACAGTAATGTCGTGCGCGGTTGCGCCAGAACTAGTTGGAATAGACAATGCCGAGAAGCCGGCGAAATCTGTCGCTGAGGCCAGCAAGCAAAAGATTTTCATAATGACGACGCGTCAAGCGACCGAAGTCACCGGCGCATTTTATTCGGGCCAACGCGCACCCGAACTCGGACTAGCGTCAGTAGTTGTTTCGATTCCGCCAAATCACGTGTCCGGTAATCTTGAGCGGGCAAAAAGGTTGCCGCCCGATCCCGAAACAGAATTTGCGGTTATTGATCCCGCAATCTATCAGACTGACAACGGTTTTGTCAGATCCGTCAATACTGAACTGGCAAAACTCCCGTCCAGTGACCGCGATATCTTGCTCTTTGTACACGGGTACAACAACACCATCAGCGACTCGATACTTCGTCTGGCGCAGTTTGTTGAAGATACCAATTTTCAGGGAGTACCGGTGTTGTTTTCCTGGGCGTCCGCCGCGCAGCCGATAAAGTATGTTTACGATATGAACAGTGCTTTGGCAGCGCGCCCTCAGCTTGAGGAGGGCGCGCGTATTCTTACCAAAACAAAAGCCAAAGGAGCCAATGTCTTTGCCCACTCCATGGGGGCGATGCTGACGATGGAGGTGATCGTCGCGGCTGAATTGCAGGGAGGCTTCAACAAGACAGGCCGGGTGAAGAATGTCATGCTGGCAGCCCCGGATATTGATATAGATGTGTTCCGCTCACAGATGAGCCGGATCAAAAAACAGAAGCAGAATCTTTTCGTTTTGGTTTCGAAAGATGACAGTGCGCTCAGTTTCTCGCGCAGAATCTCGGGCGGAGTTAACCGGGTAGGATCAGCAGACGCCGAAGAACTGGCTGAATTCGGAGTAACCGTTATCGATCTCAGTGAGATCGACGATTCCGCTTCTGGCAGTCACAATAAATTTGCCGGATCGCCAGACGTGGTCAAGTTGATTGGCCAAGGATTGAATGATGCCAACCGTTTTGGACCTAGGTCACAGAACCAGCTCCAAGACCTGATATTGGGGCTACCCATTCAAATCGTCGTGAACTGATCAATTGATCGGCACATTCGGAGTGTGGTCAG
>RCNC010002327.1_pt1 | contig 24160 bp, 23 predicted proteins | sample 2041301 | NCBI WGS metagenome assembly RCNC01 (sample SAMN09708231, study PRJNA481090) | Marine sediment metagenome, whole genome shotgun sequencing project. | biome: marine sediment; feature: ocean; material: sediment; isolation source: Sewage treatment plant 13A marine sediment (STP13A) ...
CGCTGACATGGACTTCGAACCTTGACGGAGCGATCGGAGCGGGCGGTTCATTCGTGACAAACTCGCTTTCACTTGGCACGCACACCATTACGGCAACCGTGACCGATAGCGGGGGTCTTTCTGGTAACGATTCGATTTCTATTACAATAATTGAAAGCGGGTCCTTTGATGTTCTTGATTTTAATCAGACATCGACAGTGGCTTATTCAAACGAGGATCGAGACGGCACGGTGACGATTGAGGACGGTGGTGCCACCTTGCATATGGAGGGCAACCGCTGGCGCCGGACCGGGCAGGTGTATGATATTACACCCGACACTGTGCTTTCGTTTGATTTTATGAGCACCATTGAAGGAGAGATCCAGGGTATCGGGTTTGAAGAAGACGATAACCTAACGAATGATCAGCGGATTTTCCAGTTCTTCGGCACACAGACCTGGAGCTCGGCATATCAATGGAGCCCTCCATATACAGCAAACGACATGGGCAGTTATGTCCACTTTTCGATACCGGTGGGCCAGTATTATACGGGCAGCAATATGTATCTGGCGTTTGTCAGCGATGACGATGGGGCTGTAAGCGGCAACATCTGGTTTAAAAATATAAGGGTTGTAGATGGCAGTTCAAACGGTGATACGGTAGACCTTATGGTGACCGATTTATCGGTCACCAGTGGCAGGCCCTATGAAGTGGTTTATGATGGCCTGTACAATGGAGAGAGCGTATATATAGACAGGGATTATTATTTTACGAGCATTCCTGCCGAGTTTTTTGGGGCGACTTTCATTCGCACTGCCAATGATGACAAGGCCGGCCGTGGCGATGCGTTTTTAAGCTTCACGGTCGACAATGATGTCGCCGTGTATGTGGCATACGACTACCGGATCACGCCTCAGCCTTCATGGCTGGCGGCCTTTTCGTACACGGGGCAGCAGGTCACCAATACGGACAAGAGCCTGGGTCTGTACGTGCGGTATTATGATGCGGGTGATATCGTCACATTGGGTGGAAACGAGGGCTCTTCAAACAGCATGTATAGCGTTATCATCGTTCCGCGATAGAGCGTATTTGCGCCTATTATCGTACCCAGGGTTTGGCCAGGGGGGCGGATAGCCTGCCCCTGGTCGGTTGCGCTCGCCTGTTGCTATACGGAAAGCAGCATAGCATGTTTACATATTTCTTCCTGAGTGATATAGGCAGCCAATACTGAGATGCTTTCAGGTCATGTGATTATCGTGAGATATTTTTAGGATAACCTTTTTCAATAAGAATATTAAAAAGATACCTGTCTGCCCAGGAACTGTTGGATGACTCCTTTGAGCTTGGAATACGAATTTTTAAAAGCGGATTCAGGCCCAGCTTTATTATCGGTGTCTGGCGCGGCGGCACTCCTGCAGCAATTGCAGTTCAGGAAATATTGGACTACCTGGGGGTTAAAACCGATCACATCGCCATTCGGACTTCATCCTATTATGGTATCGACCAGAGAGACAAAGAGATCCGTGTGCATGGGTTGGAGTACGTTGTTCGACATGCCAACTGGGATGACGGACTGCTTATCATAGACGACGTATTCGATAGCGGCGGCAGCATTAAAGCTATCAACGAGACGCTTCGCAAGAAGATGCGTCGTAACATTCCAAATGACATTCGTATTGCCACGGTATGGTTTAAGCCGGAAAGAAATATAACGGAAATAGTACCTGACTATTATATCCATGAAACCGACCAGTGGCTGGTTTTTCCCCATGAACTGGATGGCCTTAGCCGCGAAGAGATATTCGCTAATAAACCGGGGCTGAAAAAGATGATCGAGAATGCGGGTTTAGCCTGAGGTGTTGAAAAACTTCGCAGCAAGCTATGGGAATGAGCTCGCTACTTCTGTTGATAAGGTCTCTAAAGCTGGATCATGGAGATAGTTTACTGCCGAATTGACGCTTATTTGCCCATAAGCGTCCAGCGAACTGAGCGACCCACCTGCGGTTGGATGGTCAGCATGAAAAACAGGGCTGCCGCAAAACCCATGCCGGCGGCAATCATGAACATACCGCGCAACCCGAATAAATCGCCCAGAAACCCGAAAGAGACACCAGCCGATATCACACCCATATCAAAAGCTCCGTAAAAAAAACTGTATACGCGACCCCGAACCGCGGTGTCGCTTGTATCGGCAACCAGCGCGGTCAATGCAGGGAGGCATATGGTAGAGCCAATTCCGTACAGCAGCGCAGCGGCAATAAGCATCGTTAGAGAGTCTATCCGGGCGATTACGACCACCGAAGCGATGAACAGCAAAAGCAAATTGCGATTTTTCAGAATATAGCGCATGTTGCCGGGCACATTAGCATATGCGGATTATAATTTCGAAGAATTATTACTGTTCAACACATTACAGTTTTTTAAAGATATAGCGCTTGTCATAAATATGTTCCGAATAGGTCCCACGGCTCCTTTTCGGAGTAACCGGAACATTATGCTGACAAATGTTATAGAGGTTTGACATCGGATTTAAAGATGCGATAGGTTGCCTGTACCAAAAAATAAAAATTGAAGAACCTCGCAGCAAGCTACGGGGAATGCGCTCGCTGTTGCGGTTCAAGAATAGCTATCCATAACCAAGGAATGACCCTATGAAAACAATCAAAAGTGATCCGAAACGCTACGATGTCATTATAGTGGGCGGTGGACCGGCAGGTTTGTTCGCAGCATATTATCTGGGTGAACATGCCGATCTCGATGTTTTGCTCATTGAGAAGGGCAAAGGGACTTCCCGTCGTAAGTGCCCGATAAATGAAGAGCAGGGTTGCGTGAAGTGCAAACCCTGCAATATTCTTTGCGGTGTGGGGGGGGCAGGTCTCTTTTCAGACGGCAAGTTGAACTACATCCATAAGCTGGGAAAGACCGACCTGACCCAGTTTATGCCCCAGCACAAGGCTGAAGACCTCATCGATGAAACCGAAAAGATATTCAACCGGTTCGGTATGGACGGTCCCGTCTACCCCACGGATATGGCCGAGGCCCGGAACATCCGTAAGCAGGCTAAACGTTATGGTATCGATCTCATGATCATCAAGCAAAAGCACCTGGGGAGTGACTGCCTGCCAAGTCATATCGAAGGCCTTGCCAAGGAAATCAAATCAAAAGGCGTCGAGATACATACTTCCGAGGAGGTCAAAGACGTCATCATAAAAAATGGAGCGGTTGCCGGTGTTCTTACCAATCGAAAGCGATACAAGGCCCGCAATGTCATTCTGGCGCCCGGTCGTGTAGGTGCGGAATGGGTAGGCAAACTGGCCATGAAGCATGGTCTCGGGCTTGCACAGCGGGGAATCGAGGTGGGGATACGGGTGGAGGTTCACAACGACATTATGCAGGATCTGTGTGATATTATCTATGATCCGACGTTTTTTATCCAGACCGGAAAATACGACGATGAAACCCGGACATTCTGTACCAATGCAGGGGGCTACGTGGCCCAGGAAACCTATGCGGATTTTGTGTGTGTGAACGGTCACGCATATCTGAACCAAAAATCGAACAACACGAACTTTGCATTCCTGTCTAAAGTGGTTCTGACGGAACCCGTGACGGACAACCAGGCGTACGGGGAGGCAATTGGCAGCCTGGCAAGTCTCATCGGTGGTGGTCGGCCGATCCTGCAGCGCTTCGGCGATCTGAAGCGGGGGCGCCGGAGCACCTGGAACCGGGTTCGAAAAGGGTATATTGAACCGACCCTGAACAACGTGGTGTGCGGGGATATTGCCATGGCCCTTCCTGAGAGAATTTTAACAAATATTATCGAAGGTCTCGACAAACTGAATTTTGTGGTACCGGGTGTGTCAAATGATGAAACCCTGCTCTATGCACCGGAGATTAAATTTTTTGCTACACAGATTGAAACAGACAATCACCTGGAAACTAAAATAAAAGGCATGTATGTGGCCGGTGATGGCCCCGGTGTAGCGGGGAACATTGTCTCTGCCAGCGCCACTGGATTGATACCCGCCAAGGCGATATTGGGCAAAGGGTAAAAAAGGTTTGGAGGTTTGGAGGGTAATCCCTTAAGCTCTTGGTTCATAGCTGTTGGTTAAGCCAAGGGCAAAGAGAAACAGCTAACAGCCGGCTACCGTCAGGTTGCCCAGAAAATCGTCCACAGCCTGGTTATAAAGGTGGTGGAAATCATCTGCCGGCAATAGGGATTTTTCCATTTTTCTAAACTGGATGAGGCCGTGCAGCATTGCCCAGAGGATAACGGCATGGCGTCTCGGTCGGGTTGTATGAAAGACACCCTGTTGTCTGCCGTTGTCGATAGACGTTACCAGAAGATTCAGGACCTGGTTGGCATGTTCATCGATCTGCCGCTTTAATCCGGGTTCGAAAACAGTGCCGGGAGAAGACAGGAAGAAATTTAAAATATCAAAATAGTCTTTGTTATCTTCACTGAAAGTCAGGTAAGCAAGGGCAATTTTACGAAGCCGTGTCAGGGGGTCTTCGGCATTTTTGGCTGTTTTCTGTATCTTTTGGGATAGAATTTCAAGTCCTTCTTCCTGCAAGGCGACAAAAATTTCTTCCTTGCTTCCAAAATAGGAATACAGCGTTCCGACGCCTAATTCAGCTGCCTGGGCTATTCGCTTTATGGAGGCCATGGATATGCCGTGTTTGAACAAAACCTTTCTAGCTGCATCCAGTATTTGGGTATGCCGTTCGCGTATTTCCCGTTTTCTTCTTTCCTTCAATCCCAAGTTATCTGCTCGTATTTCTGAAATAACGTTATTGTGAAAATTACTGTAAATAAGCCGCGTACGATAACAATCACGCAGTGATTTTATTCTGGCAGCGCAAAGCGTGTAAATATAAAGGCCGTAATAAGCCCGGCCACAATATGCCAGATGCCCCACCAGCCCACCAGGATGGCCATGCCCCCCAGGCCGCCGAAAAAATTGAATACCAGCACGAGGCCCAATGCAGAATTTTGGATACCCACTTCGATTGCCACTGCCCGTGAATCCCTTTCCGGCAGGCGGAACAGTTTTGCAGACCAGTACCCGAGATTCAATGCCAGGGCATTGTGGAACAGCACTACCAGGACAACCAGTCCGATAACATCGAGAAATATTTTCCAGTTGGCGGCCAGGGCCCCCAGCACGATCAGGATGAAGAAAACCAGTGTAAAAATTTTAAATGGCTTGCGAACCTTGTCGGCCAAACCCGGGAAAACCCGGGACAGGAAAATACCGATGGCAAGGGGTATTCCCAGAATGATAAACACCGTGAAGAAAACATCCATGGGGCTCAAACTTACTTTCTGGAGGATGGGTGCGGTATCCGGATTGAGACTGCCCCAGAGGGCCAGGTTCAGGGGTGTCATAATGATGGCTGCCAGGGTGGATACGGCAGTCATACTGATGGAGATAGCCGTGTTTCCTTTGGCGAGATAGGTCATCAGGTTAGACAGATTTCCGCCCGGGCACGCCGCCACCAGGATCATTCCCAGAGCGACGGATGGTATTGGTCTGATGATCATCGTCAGCAGGAATGTTAATGCCGGGAGCAGGATGAACTGGGCAGCCAGACCGATGGCAGGCGCCTTGGGCGCCTTTATGATTCGTCTGAAGTCTTCCAACTTCAGATCGATAGCAACCCCTAACATCATCAGACCGATGGCTACATTGATGACAAGCAATCCCTGGGCATTGAAATTGAGACGAATCTGATCGACGACGACGGGGTCCATAATTGTCTCTCCTAAGTTGAATTATCGATTTATCACCGTATCGGGAAATAAACACCATGGAGCGGGAGCAAATAATAGAGTTGGAGGGGTGGCGGTTTGGAGGGTTCAGGGTTCAAGGAATAAGCCGTAAGCTGCTTGCTGCCCATACCCTCCAACCCTCCACACCTCCAACCCTGCTCCTTTACTCCATCTTCCCCGTTCGTGCTGCGGCCCAGAGCCAGTTGCCCGGAGGATCTACATTGGCATCCGGGTCTACAACGGCATGAATAACGGCTGGCTTCCCAGACTGGACAGCACGCTCCAGGGCGGGACGAACATCGGTACTGATTTCCACATATTCTCCATGACACCCCATGGCGACTGCCACTTGATCGTATCGGACCGGTGCATGGTCGTGTCCAAACCAGTCAGCCTCCCGGCCAAATTGTCTCAGTTGGGCACTTTTTTCCATGCCATAGGCCCCATCCACGGCAACGATGATGATGACCGGCAGGTTGTTGCGTACGGCAGTTTCGAGTTCCTGCATATTGAATCCAAAGGCGCTGTCGCCGGTGACGCAATAGACATGTCTGTCCGGAAAGGCCAGTTTGGCGCCGATGGCATAGGGCAGACCGGTTCCCAGATGGCCGTAATTCATAGAGTAGATCACCGATCGCTGCCGGCGGGCTATGTGGTAGTGGATATCCCACAGGGTTGTATTGCCGCCATCCATGACAAAGATAGCATCCTCGTCAAAGAAGTCATTGCAGGCCGTCAGAATTTGGCCGGTCAGCATAGGCTTTTGTTGCTTATCGGCAACCAGATCATCGAGTTCTTTCTGCCATTCATCCTGGATCATTCGTAACTCCGCAATTTTTTCATGCGGCAATCGTTTATCGGTCAAAGTTTTCACGGCTTCCACCAGTTGAGAGAGAATGCATTTGGCATCGCCAATCAGAGGGATATCCGTGGGTTTATTTAGACCGATATGCGTTGGTTCGGTATCGATCTGGATGAGTTTCTGTTTATCGGGCTCTCCAAACATGGGGGGTTTTCCCCACATGTTCAATTCGCCCAGGCGTGTCCCAACAGCCAGGACCACATCGGCCTGGCTGTTGGCAAGGATTCTGGACATGCAGGTAGGGTGAAAACTGAGCTCGTGTGTGTCCGGTATGATGCCCCTGGCCCGAATGGTTGCCGTGACCGGGCACCCCAGGTACTCGGCCAGTTCGAGAACTTCTTCTCCCGCGCCTGCGCGTTCAGCGCCGTTGCCGCAGTGGATGTTTACCAGTTCCGCATTTACCAGCATTTCTGCTGCCCGACGAACCTGGCCCGGATCAGCAGGGCTTGTTGATGTCACACGGTATTTTTCCGGGGGCCAGATGTCGACACTCGCTTCATCACCTTTTTGGCTGATGATATCTTCGGGTATGAGCACATGGGTCGGCCCTGGCCGGCCGGATGTTGCCATCCGGAATGCCTGGCGGATCATATCCGGAATTCGGGACCAGTGATCGACCTTTCCATTCCATTTGACAGCCGGCTTGAATATGTCCAGGTGGTTGCTTACCTGCATACCACCCTGGTGAACGTAGGAATCGGACATGTCACTGCGGCGGGTAGTGGTTATCGCGACAACCGGGCTTCCTTCGGCCTGGGCACACATAAGCCCGGCCAGAAGATTGGCGGCGCCGGGACCGGCACACGCCATCACCACGGCTGGTTTTCCGGTAACACGGGTGTAGGCGTCACAGGCATGGGCTGCGGCTGCTTCATGCCGGGGTACGATAAGTTTGATGCCCAACTCGTCTCCCAGGCGTTCGATGGCTTCGATGACCATCATATAGGTTCCGTCGGTAATGGCATTGACATATTGGATACCCTCGGCGTGAAAGCATTTCAGCAAAAGTTCTCCACCAGTGATCTCGGACATTTGTTTCTCCTTTTTGGATTGTGGATGTTTCTCAGATAGCTTATGCTAAGAGTTTAAAGCTCCATGGTTTGCCCGCCTGTAATGTTGAGGGCCTGACCGGTCATGTAACTTGATTCATTTGATGCCAAAAAAGCCACTGTGCTGGCCACCTCATCGGCTGTGCCGAGTCTGCCCAGCGGGATTTCCTTGCATTTTTCGGCAATGCGTTCATCCGGCGTGACATTGAAAAACTGTGCCTCGAGGTCAAAGCGCCACTGGGTGAAGTCGGTCATGATAACCCCCGGGCAAATGGCATTGACGCGCACACCGCTTCCGGCCAATTCCATGGCCATGACTTTTGTCATCATGAGAACACCTGCTTTGGCCGCAGCATAGGCCCCGTTGAACAGGGGGGGCTTTTTTGCGGCCTGAGAGGCGGCATTAATGATGCTGCCACCGTTTTCCAGCATCAGCGGCACCACCGCTTTGGACACGCGGAAAACACCGTGAAGATTGACATCAATGGTTTTCATCCAGGCATTGTCATCATAGGTGTGTATGGTATTGGGAACACCGAAAACCGTACCGGCGTTGTTGCAGAGAATATGGATAGTGCCGAATTCCTCTGCAAGCACATGGGCCATGTTCTGCACCGATTCAGGACGGGTGACGTCCAGATCCAGGGCCAGTGTCCGGACCTTAAAGGATTCACCCAGGGATTTTGCCAATCGTGATAGCTGTGCCTTATCACTTGTAAGGAGGGGGTCATTTTTTTCTGCTTTGGCCAGATCAGCCAAGGCAACGTTGACACCGCAGGCAGCAAGTTTCCCGGCAATAGCATAGCCGATGCCTGCCTCCTTGCCCGCGCCGGTGATGAGCGCATTCTTACCTTTCAAGTCCTTGTACACGGGTTTCCCCCTTTCTGTCTGGGTTGAAAGTGATTTTTGACAAAACAGCTCGAACGGCGTTCGGCAACTGAATATAAATTGGATATCGAATAATAGTCAAGATAAAATCGTAGCACGATTTTATAGAACGCGACGGTGTCGCTCTGATGCGAAAGGCAAAAATTCCTATCCCTGCAGCATGCGAAGTACTGCCGAACGGCAGAACCTACAGGGTATTACGGGATTTTTCCTGAAATCTTTTAGATTTCAGCACCGCATTTTCGCAATAATATGGATCTTTATCTATTATTTGAATTCATCCCACGCTGCAAGCAGCGGGGAATTCAAATTTAAAGAACCAGGACATCAATCTTTCCTTCCAGTTTATCCCTGAAACGGGTGGCATCGGATTGGTCGCCGACAATGGCGCCGTAATGCATGGGGATGGCGAGCTTGGGGTTGATGGCCAAGGCTGCTTCAACCGCTTCATCAGCGTCCATGACATACGTTCCGGACACAGGTAGCAGGGCGATGTCTACATCCAGATCTTTCATTTCCGGAATGTAATCACTGTCACCGGCGTGGTAGATCCTGATTCCGTCGATTTCAATGATAAATCCAAGCCATCCGTTTGCTTTGGGATGGAAATCCTTGTTGGTGTTATAGGCGGGTACGGCCTCGATTTTCAGACCGCCCAGGGCTATACGTTCTCCCGGCGTCATCACCCGGACATCTCCGGATAATTTTTTTGCAGAATCTTTTTCGGTAACGATGACAGTTTCGGGCTGTTGTATTTTGGTCACATCTTCAGGGGAGCAATGATCGAAATGCTCATGCGTCACCAGGATGAGATCCGCGGGTTTGCCACCATCGATCTGGTAGGGGTCTATGTATATGCAGGCCGATGCATCGATTCTGAAGCCGTCATGACCAAGCCAGACAATACTCTTTTTCATTTCCTGGATACGCATTGTTTACCTCCTTGTTTTATAGCATTAAGCCATAAGCCGTAAGCGTTAAGCGGCTTATGGCTTAGCGCTTACGGCTAATTGTTAAAGTCCTAAAGCGGGTGCCCAGACATAGTAAAAACCGGGGGTCAGGTGGGTTGCGGCGTTCTGGATCCCCAGGTCGAGTAACGGTTTTGCCTGAATGTTTGAACTCGTAGTCAAAGGATTGTAGAGATTGTCATTGGGAAACATCGAACGGCGATAGGCCACAACTTTTGCTTTTTCGGGGAGTCCTGATATTTTAATAGCTTCCGCTATAGCTTCATCCAGGTACCCGATCCTGTCAATGAGTTTCAGGGCCTTGGCCTCAGTCGGCAGATAGACTCTGGCTGTGGATACCATGGACAGGGTGGTCTCTTCCAAACCGCGATGCTTTGCCACGAGTTTCAGAAACTGATCTGCAAGACCGTCGGTCAAATCCTGCAATATCTGTGTTTCTTCTGCTGTCGGGCGGCGAAATGGTGACCCCATGTCCTTGTTTTTGCCCGACTTGTTGACGTCCATTGTAAAACCGATTTTGTCCACAAACCCCGTGACATTGGGTCTCATGAAGATCACACCGATGGAGCCAGTGATGGTTGTCGGGTGGGCAAATATTATATCTGCCGGCAAGGATACATAATAGCCGCCTGAGGCGGCGATGTCCATCATGGATACCACGATTTTGGCTTTGGTGCGCTTCTTGAATGCCAGGATTTCGTTGTAGAGGATATCACTGGCAGTGGCTGTGCCGCCCGGCGAGTCCACCTTCAGGAGAAGGCATTTGATTTCCTTGTCTTTTTCGGCCATACGCAACTGAGAAACAACCTCCTGAACCATGCTCGGCATTGTTCGGAACGTGCCTTCCTTCGGGCGGGTGGAGATGACTCCCCGCAGGGATACAACCAGGACCTTCCCTTTTTCGGTTCCCTGCAAAATCGATTCCTTGAGCGGATCCGATGCATCAGAAAACAGTTTTATCTGGGGAGCGGCACAACCACCTATGAAAATGATGCCTGCCAGTAACAGAACACTAAATCCAATTCGATTCATTTTTTTCCTCCGCTTATTTTTTTTTGTTCAGTCTATTTTTGATGTTGGATACTTCAGAGGTTATTGTCTGGACGGATTTTTCAACCCCCTTAATTTTTATAGCTTGCGTCCGGGTGGTTTTGATCGTGCTTTCGATGGTCTGGTCCATCAGCGTGTTTGCGCGGTCAAAGTTTTGGAGTTGCAGGTTCAGGTTTACCAGAACACATACCATGAAAAGACCAAAGACCACGGCCACATAGATGGCCCACCATGCCATGGGTGTTTCTTGGGCACGCGTTTTCAAATCTTGAAACGATTCATTGCTTAGTTTGCGTGCGATTGATGGTTCCCGTGACCGCAGCCCGATCTCGATTCCTTTGGGCATGGTCATATTTTCAGCGGGGCTCTCCAGAGTGCTAAGGTCGCTGTGAAGCAGCAATGCCTGGCTTTGAACCATTTGATTTCCATCTGCCAGGGAGAGGGTTTTTTCAAGAAATTGGATGGCCGCGTGCGACTGACCGAATCCTTCCCAAAGAATTTGTGCTTTCAGAAGAAGCGCATCGGTAAAATCAGAATCCTTTTCGAGAACCTTGTTCACAAAGGATAACGCTGCCGGATAGTCTCTGTTTTCCCTATTGAAACGTGCCTGACTCAGGACTCCTTGGACTTGTTCTCGAATGGCCCAGACCGCTTCTCGCCGTCCTGAGATGAGATTGCTGGCTGCACCACTTACGGTATTCATTAAAAACATGACGATTGCGGAGATGAGCAGCCCGATGACGGCAGCTATAAGCACACCGGAGAACGCTCCGGACAGGCCCCAATAGGCATAACCGACATAGAGACCGAGAAGGCACACAAAGGGTATGGTAAGACCGGCAACCCTGAGAAAATAGGTAACTGTTTTGAGATCTTGATCTTTTACAGGTTTATGGGGTTTGTTGTTGTGTAGAATCATGGCACCCGTTCGGTATGGATGGGACCGTTTAATGCAGGCGAGTTTACTAAATTGCCTTTGTCATGTCAAAGGATTCCACTTCATATTCGATATTCGATATTGGATATTGGATATTCCAGTCCCTCAAGGGAGCGTTTTGAGCCCACCCGTTCCACGGGTGGAGATTCAGTCGCCTGAAGTTATACCGCTTGTCATAATAATGTTTCGAAAATAGGATCGCGGCATAAGGGTTTGTAGCAGAAAAACGGTCCTCAATCGGAACGTTTTTCTGACAACTCCTATATCCTGCCAAAGGATCCTGTGTTGGTCAGATAAACACCCATGCTGACCATGGCGGCTCCTGCCAGAAGGGAGAGGGTAATGGGTTCGTCCAGAAACAGAAATGCCATTATAATGGCACTGATGGGAACAAAATTGATGAACAGACTGGCCTTTGAAAGTCCTATTTTATTTATGCCCTCGTAGTACCAGACAAAACCCAGGACCGTACCAAAGAAGCCGAGATAGAAAAGACAGAACCAGTTCATTAGGGAATAATCGAATATGTCCGTGGACATGCCTTCGGCCAAGGCAGCTGGAAACAGCATGATGGCACCTGTGACCGAGGCATAGGTAACCGCTTCAATGGCAGAAAAATCCTGCATGACGCGTTTGCCGATCAGAGAATAGGTCACCCAGCTCAGGACAGCTAAAAAGATGAAAAATTCACCGTACCCAAAGCTTTCTGTCAGCATACCCTGGAGATTTCCCCTGGATATGGCAACCATGGCACCGGTTACGGACACCGCTATGCCGACAATCTTGACGGCATTCAATTTTTCTTTAAACAGGAAAAAAGCGGCAATGGCGATGAAAATGGGGTTATTGGCAATAATGAGAGACGCCCTGCCCGCATGGATGAGACGCAATCCCTTGAAGAAGAACACATTATAGGAGAAAACCCCTGTGAGGCCGAGTAGCAGCAGGTAGAATACTTTTTCTTTTTGTATGGGGGGGAATCTGCCTTCCATTCGATACGTCATGAACAATAGAGGGACCGAGGCGATGAAAAACCGCAGAAAGGCGGCGGAAAAGGGGGCCACATGGTCGGACAGCGCCCTCCCGGCAATGAATGTTCCTCCCCAGAAAATAGCTGTCAGAAGAAGTTTGAAATGGATGAGTTTCAATTTTAAATGGTTTCTATTCGGATTTGAATGAGATTTTTTCTTCCAAGCTATTTGCCATTTCATAAAATCGTAAAACGATTTTATTGGGAATTTGTGTCTGCGGGATAGGTTCCGAGATTTTTCATGGAGATAGTCAGTTTTTCCATCTTATCCAGAACATCGGCAATTTTTTCATTCGATTCCGACCCTTCAAAATCCAGGAAAAAACTGTAATTACTCGGTTCCGAACGCAACGGCATTGACGCAATTCTCGTCAGATTGATATCAGTTTCCGCAAAGAGACGCAGGACGCTGTACAGACTGCCGGCCGTGTGGGGCGTGGCAAAGATAATCGAGGTCTTGTTGCCGACGCCGGCATTAGCTTCCCGGGACAAAAGCAGGAACCGGGTTGAATTGGACGGGCCGTCTTCAATTTTTTCTTTGATAATCTCAAGATTATAGAGTTCTGCACTCAAGGCACTGGCAATGGCTGCCGCCGCTTTTAAATCTTCCCTCGCCAGCATTTTTGCCGCACCTGCCGTGTCATAGAAAGGTCTTGGTTCGAGCTTATTCCGGGTGAGAAATCCCCGGCACTGTGCCAGGGCCTGGGGATGTGAATAGACCATTCGAATTTCCCGGTAATCAGTATCTTCGGTTGCCAGAAGACAGTGATTCACCGGTACCTTGGCTTCACCGATAACCTTCAGCCGGGTGGTGGTCAGCAGCTCATTGACCTGTGTTACGGCGCCTTCAAGTGAATTTTCCACCGGCACCACACCCAGGTCCAGGGAGCCTTCTTCGACTCCGCGAAAGACGTCCACAAATTCCATGCAGGGAATATAGGCACCCTCTGGAACCAGCCGGCGGGATGCCACCTCCCCGTAAGCGCCGTGTTCACCTTGAAAAGCTACCAGGGGACGATCTTCTTTCTGGAGGCGTTTGCTTTCCGTGATAATGGTCTGCAGCAGTTGCTTTGAGAAAGATCCTTCGATGAGATCCAGGTTCATCCGCTCGATTTGAGCGAGCATGGTTTTTTCCCTTTCAGGATCACTGACGGTCTTCTTGAATTTATTGGAGCGCAACGCCAGCCCCATTCGCTCCTGGAGAATGACCAGGAGTTCCCTGTCAATTTTATCGATTCGGCTGCGAATCTCTTCCAGTTTCATGTTTCACCTCGTTTAGATGTGTTGATAATATTAGAAGCTAACTCAAAAATATCTTTTAGTCCAAAATCTTTTTTTTGAGATGGTTTCGAATCTCTGGGTTCCCATTTAATGTCTTACACGGCGTTTTCCAAAAATGAGTGCAAGGGACGGACACGATCCATCAAGTGGGCGAACATGACTGGTGTCAGGGCCTGATCTGCATCGCAGAGTGCTTCTTCCGGCTTGGCATGAACCTCTACGATTAATCCGTCACAACCTGCTGCAACAGCAGCCAGGCTCATGGGTTCTATCAGACTTAGACGCCCTGTGCTGTGGGTCGGGTCAACAATAATGGGAAGATGGGTCAGTTCTTTTATCGCGGGAACGGCACTGAGATCAAGGGTGTTTCGAGTATACTTTTCAAATGTCCGGATACCCCTTTCACAAAGAATGACGTTTGGATTCCCCTCACTCAGAATATACTCGGCACAGTTCAACCATTCCGATAGCGTGGAGTGCATGCCCCGTTTCAGTAACACCGGTCGTCCGGATTTTCCGACCTCTTTTAACAACGCAAAATTCTGCATGTTTCGAGTTCCGATTTGCAGAACATCTGCAAACTCCGCAATCCAGCTGACATCCCGGGGATCGATAACCTCTGTAACGATGGGCATACCGGTCTCTTTTTTTGCTTTTTCCAATATTTTCAGTCCCTGAAGACCCAATCCCTGAAATGCATAAGGTGATGTCCGGGGCTTGAAAGCACCCCCGCGCAGCATGTTGGCCCCGGCCTGTTTTACTGCGTGAGCTGCCTCAAGCATCTGCTCTTCGCTTTCGACGCTGCAGGGACCGGCAATGATCACAAGCCCGGATCCAATGGTGACACCATTGATGTCGATCGTTGTTCGTTTGCCGGGTTCCCGCGATGTTAGTTTTAAATTTTTCATGATGTATTCTCTCTCTCCCAAAAAAAAACCCCGAGAAATCAATTCTCAGGGCCTAAAAAACCCCGAGCGGCCTGAAATGTCCACCCGGGGAACTTCTCTATCTGTGGTTGTCAGATAACCGGATGGACGCCTCTAAAGCAAAAGAAGAAGCGCCCAAAATGGTAAGGTATTGATTGATTATGGTTTATGGCTATGTTCATTGCTTTCCTCATGTGAGCGTGTAGACATATTTAAAGGATAGTAATTTGTCAAGAAAAAATTATCACTTGACCCATGCTGTTTTTTTTTAGTATGAATTCCGGATGGTTAAATTTGAATTCCCCGCTGTTTGCAGCGCAGGATAATGGGCTGAAGTTAATCCAAAAACCGGGAATGAGTGGCTTTTATGAAAACTGTAATGATTGTCGACAATGACCCGATCATGCTTGAAATTATAGCGAGCTTGTTGAGGGATCATGGTGTTTATTTCCGGATCATAAAAGTTGAAAACATAGCCAAAGCTTTGAAGCTTATCGATAGGGTAGTGATCGACCTGGTGATTACCGGTCTTCGGGTGCCAGAGGAAGACAGTATTCCTTTCATTGAAAAACTGAAAGAGTCCCTGCCAGATGTATCGCGAGTGGTTCTGACCGATGTGGTATCACCGACCTTAAAATCAAAAATTGATCAGGTGGGTGTTTCCGCTTACCTGGAAGAGCCCATCAATATGGATGCGCTTACCGAGTTGTTGCTGGCTGAACTTAAGATAGCATATGGCGGCCGTATCCGTGATATCAGTCTTTCATCATTTACCCAAATGCTCGAGCTGGAAGGAAATTCTTGTGTTCTGCGCGTACGTGGCGGTCGTGAAACCGGAGAGCTGTTCTTCAGCAAAGGTGAGTTAGTTGCGGCAAAACTCGGGGAGGTGAGCGGCAAAAAAGCTGCCGTTGATATTCTGGGATGGCCCAAAACCCTGATTGATATTGATTTTGCACCGTTTGAGAAAGAGCGGGAAATCAATATCCCCCTGATGAGCCTTTTGCTGGAAAGCCATAAGGCCGAGGATGAACGGCAGGTAAAAAATGCCGAGATGCGGCAACACCAGCGATATGACTGCCATATCACAGTAGAGTTCGATATCAGTGACTGGTCTTACGAGGGGATTATAAAAAATATCAGCCTCGGCGGTGTTTATATCGAAACCCACCATCCCGTGACGGTCGGTAGTGAAATTATGTTGGCCATGACGTCTTTAGATGACTGGAGACACTGTACGATCAAGGGTACGGTTGTTCGCAGAGATGCTAAAGGGGTCGGAGTGGTATTCCAGGGTTTGAGCCTCTATCAGCAACAGGTTATCCAATCTTATCTCAAATCGGATTTGAGCGCCGGGGTGGCCTAGTGATTTTAATATCTCGAATCACATCCAGTGTCTGATCGTTACGGGATGTCCTTTTCCCGAAATTTTTCTGCCCACATGGATTGATAATCGAACCTGCCTAATCCAATGATATTGTATTTGACAATCTCGAAATTCGGGCTCAAATCAAAATCTCTGGGAACGATTTGGGAATAATGGCGCATGATAAGCTTGGATCCATAGGGTTCGTTACTCAGCGGGTTGTCTGAATCCGACTTCGGTAGCAATGAAGGGGCAATTGGATAACCAACCAGTTGAAACGCCTTGGCGATCATACCTGAACAGATGACTTTGTATTTGGAACATCCTCCTAAACAAGCTTGAATCGTTCGCTTTTTAAAGGGGTTCAAAAATGAAGGCAGGAGAAGCAACGCCAGGTCCACCAGATTTTCGTGATCATAGTACTTTCCAAAATTTTGGATCACTTCGTGAATAACGGTATTCAGATCTTTCGCAGAAATCCCAAACGGTCGGCATATTCTGATATTGTAATCCTTGTATTTGCTCAACGGGACCGCTGTCACGCCACTTCCGGCTTCAGCTTCAATCAGCATATGTTCCTGATCTGTGTCATCGACATTGCTCAAGCTGCTTTTCATGTATTCATGGCCGGAAATTTTCAAGCTGTCTCCCACGTAAAAAGCGGCATGACTCCAGGAGCTTTTTGTCAATAGCTGTATGATTCTGCTGATTTCTGAGCGCCCTTCCACCAGTAACACATCTCCTTTTTGGATCTCTTTCCTGAGATTTTGCATGTTGTTGATGATTCTCTTCTCATAGGACTCTACGGGTGATTCAAGTCGTTTGAGCAGAGACCTTCCCATGGCATTGAAAACGCTAAGTACGTATTTTTGGGGTTCAAACGGCATATGTCACTTGAATCCTATGGGGAGCTATTTTTAATCCAGTAGATCATGCTGGCAACCAGATAATAGAGCCCTGACAGTTCAACACCAAGAAAGATCCAATAGTACCAAAGTCGGCGAATCAGTATAGTCGGTACCAGGACGCCCATTCCCACGACACCCAGACAGATTAAGGAATAAAAAGTATAATAGTATCCCTTTGCCACCAGGCCGGTCAGAAAAAACATGCTGATGTTCATGATCACCAATAAATTGTTGAACCGGCTAAGGTGACTCCAGAAGTTTATGTGGTCGACATCAAATCCATTCTCCCATATCCTATAACGATGTTTCAACATGTTTTTCTCCCTTCAGGGCTTACCAGGCTGAACGATTTGTCACTTCTTGTTTTGTCGCAGGGGAAAAGAAAACCTGACACAAAAACCGGATAGAATTTGTCAAAATAGCGTTCCGGTTACTCCTGGAGCCTTGAGACTCAATCGGAACATAATTAAAAACCATTTTATATTGTAAGGAATTCTGGATCCAGGCGACCAATAAAACAAAAGGAAAGCTTCAATGAGAGTAACGAAACAAGCTTTTCACTATACAAAGTGACCCATCGTCTGCTGAGGTACTGATCAACAGGCGTATGTCGCGCATACAATAAGGAGGCCACAATGAACGCAAAAAAAATATTTCAAATCGCAGTAATTGGTTTTATGGGTATTTTTTTCTTTTCTTTTGCATGGGCATCAAGCGATACTCAGACATTTGTACTTGAAGCGACACCGGATCATCCGAACGCGAATGGAACCGCGGTCATCGACGAGACACACGTCAGTATACAGGCACGCGATCTCAAGCCTGATTCTGTCTACACGGTGTGGTTTGTCAATATGAAACCCAAAAAGAAAGTAACCGGTGCCGGTACGATGCCTTATATGTTTCGCACCAACAAATGGGGAGATGGAAATTACAGTGCGTCACTTTCTGAAACCCCCGTCGGGAAATGGGCCATGGTCATGGTGGTGCTGCATCCCAATGACGATCCCAAGGATATGGACAACATGGTGGGCGCCTTAAAGGCACCTTTATAATACCTAAGGTGAGCGTTTTATTCCATTATTAAAAACCTGGTCCTTTTGGGCCAGGCCAGAGGCATTTAGCTCTGCTGTAATGAATCTGAGAATGATCTCCTTGGGAGAGGGCACCATATGATTACCCTTAAACAACATTTGATTGCAAAAAAAGTTACCTTTTGGATTTTGATCATTGGGTGGATGTTTTTACTGAATGCATCCGCATGGTCAGCCGAAGATCATCACGTTTTTGGCGAGCTCCTCAAAAAATACAACCAGAAGGGCTACATAGATTATGAGGGATTGAAAAGACAGGAGAGCCATCTTGACACTTACCTTGAGGCGCTTTCCAAAATTGATCCGGACCTACTTTCGCGCAACGAACGGTTTGCCTTTTATGTCAACGCCTACAATGCCTGGACCATTAAGCTCATCCTGTCCGGGTATCCGGGGGTTGAGTCGATAAAGGATCTGGGTGGTTTGTTCAAAAGCCCATGGAAGAAAAAAATTGTAAAATTAGACGGCGCTGTGACGACCCTGGACCATATCGAGCATGACATTCTTCGTCCGGAATTTGAAGATCCAAGGGTTCATTTTGCCGTTAACTGCGCCTCCAAGGGATGCCCTCCATTGTATAAAGAGCCGTTTTCCGGCAATAACCTGGATATGCAACTCAACGAAGTAACCCGACATTTTATCAACGATCCCAGATTTAATCGCTTACAGGGAAACACCTTATATGTCAGCAGCATCTTTAAGTGGTTCTCTGAAGATTTCAATGACGCCATCATCGGTTTTTTTGAAAAATATGCATCGGATAAACTAAGGGATGACATCATTGACCGCAAGCCGTCTCTTAAAATAAAATATCTGGACTATGATTGGTCACTAAACGGAAGTTAGTATCATTTGGATCGTTTCCCTACTATCAAACACTGGCGACTTGCAAAATGCGGTCATTTTGATATCCTGATATAGGGGTTGTCAGAAAAACGTTCCGATTGAGGACCGTTTTTCTGCTACAACCCCTTATGCCGCAATCCTATTTTCGGAACATTATTATGATAAGCGGTATAAAATCATAAAACAACTTTATCAGGATATCATCTTAAAATGAAAGACGTGCCGAAAATCAATTCCGACGCCTGGGTGGATCAATATGGCGATGCGCTCTTTCATTTTGCTCTTGCAAGGGTCAACAAGAGGGAGATTGCAGAAGATCTTGTTCAGGATACATTCCTGGCCGCCGTGCAGTCACAGGAACGGTTTAAGGGGCAGTCATCTGAAAAAACCTGGCTATTTGGTATCCTGAAACATAAGGTTTTAGATCATTATCGAAAAAGCAAGTCCACTCTTTATACACAGGATATATGGCACGATCCAGACAACCTGGATGGATTTTTCAAAACAACAGGGGGTTGGCAAATCCGTCCGGAGCACTGGCGCGCCAATCCAGGCAAGTCCCAGGAGGTTAAGGAAGCCTTTGACCATTTTTATCGGTGCCTGTCGGACTTGCCCCAGAGAACGGCAGATGTGTTTGTGTATAGAGAAATCGATGGACTGGGTACAGAAGAGATCTGCAATCGTTTTGACATTACACCCGCCAACTGCTGGGTAATTTTATATCGGGCAAGAATGCTGTTGCGAAAGTGCCTTGAATCGGTTGGGTTTACCCCAGCCTAACAACCTTTGGGTTAGGACATTAGGACAACGGCAAGAGGTAAATTCATTATGAAGCACTGGATGTTCAGTTGCAAAGATGTTACCCAAAAGGTATCCCAATCAATGGATGTCAAATTGCCATTTCATCATCATATGGCGATTCGGATACATCTATTAATGTGCAGATACTGTGCCCGGTTTCATCGCCAACTCATGATGTTGAGGAAAATGAGCCGCCACCCGGAGCGTTATCTTCCTGATAGCCAAATCCCGGACAACCTGTCCCAGGAAACCAAAGAACGGATGAAAGCCACCTTACGTTCCCTCCCGTGATCCGCAACAGGAACTTCATATTGTTTACGATTCAGTCTGTTCTTTTAACTATCGATAAAATGAAACATAAGATAGTAATATATGAATACCCGTCCCCTAAGTTTGTTGCCGTGCAATTATCTGGGAGCACTTTTTGAAGTCTTGGCATTCCGCCCCAGGATGACCATCAGAATGCCACCCAGTGTTAATAGGGCCGAGAGTGTCAAACGCAGGCTTATCTGTTCGGAAATGAACACAACACCCCCAAAACCGGCAATGACAGGCACCGACAGTTGCACAACAGCCGCCTGGGTTGATGATAGCCCTCTGAGAGCCATATACCATAGGGTGTAACCTATTCCGGATGTAATACCGCCGGATATGGCCGCCAGAATGATGCCCTCGCGGGAGATGTGCACATTCCCAAAAAAGGGCAGACCCAGCACAATCACAAACGGAACTGAACGTAGAAAGTTATAGCTTGTATCAGACAAGGGGTTTGTCGACCCCCTGCCTTTCAGTGTGTAGAGGCCCCAGGCAATACCGGCCGCTGTCATCAGAGAAAACCCGATAAAAGAAGGCGCCGTGACACCGGGCAGGACAAGATATACAATACCGGAGAACGCAACTATCACACCCATCCATTCGATTGGCAGCAGTCTGTTTCCGGAAAAAAGAGACCATATGATCATTGTTATCTGCACGGATCCGAATAAAATCAACGCACCTGTACCCGTGTTGAGGGTCAGGTAAGCAAATGAAAATGTAACGGCATATGTAAACAACATGCAGGCTGCGGACCAGCTGCCTTTGGTGGACGACCCGTTTTTTTTGTCACTGAATATTAATATACATAACAGAACAAGGGCGCCGGATAACAGTCGGACAGACGTAAAACCGACTGCATCGATGGCCCTTTCCCCTAATGCCAGCCTGCAAAGAACAGAGTTGGCGGCAAAGGCAATCAGTGCCAGGGTAGTGAAGACAAGCGGTTTGATGACACGCATTTCAGGCATCTGAACATTTTCCTGTCATGGTTTCCATTTCGGTGTTCTTTTTTCCAGAAAAGCGCTGATACCCTCGATACACTGGCCACTCATGATGTTTATGGTAGCCTGCTCTTTCTCTACAGCCAGGGCTTCTTTCTCTGGCATATTCAAGGCTGCATCAACGATGTGTTTGACGGATTTGAGGGCCTGAGGCCCATTTGCCATGAGCTTGTCCACATACATATCAATCTGTCTCATGAAATCCTTTTTTGCAAAGACATGATTGATAAGACCCAGCGCCAGGGCTTCGTCCGTGTCGATTTTGCGGGCGGAAAATATCAGTTCCTTGGCCCTGCCGGGGCCCACTAAGCGTGCCAGACGAACCGTTCCCCCGAGATCCGGGATGAGACCGAGTGCTGCTTCCTGAAAGCAGAGCACGGCGTCATGGCAGGCAATACGAATATCGCAGGCCAGGGCCAGTTCGCACCCACCACTATAGCATAATCCATTGATGGCAGCGATGGTTGGAAATGGAAGATCAGCGAGCATGGCAAGAACACCCTGCATATAGGCAATTCCCTCGAGCACAGTATTGCGGTCATTTTCCTGAAGTGCCGTAAACAACCTGGATATGAGCGGGTCAGAAGGTTGCACATCCACACCAGCTGAAAAGATGCCGGGTGTGGTGCCCGTTATGATGAGTGCCCGGATCCGGGTTCCTGATAAAAGGGTTTGAAAATATTCTTCAAACAAAGACCAGCAATGGGAATCAATGGCATTTTTCATGTCAGGGCGATTCATCCGGATGAAAGCGATGTCATCCTTTTCATCGTATAGTAGCGGCTTGCCGCCTTTCTGCATGGTTCCTCCTTGTTCTATTGATACCGTTCATGTAATAAAGTTGTTATATGATTTTAATTATGAGCGCAATTACAAACAGGGAGCCTTCTGTTTTGCTGTAACCCGCCCAGGCACCTGCCAAGGCAGGAAAAAACATGTTTATGACAAATAGCGTATCAGGAGAATTTACGTGCAACGTTCGCAAGTATCAGGCAGCATGACAAGTCGAGAACGATTCCTGGAAGTCATGCGGCTCGGGCAAGCGGACCGCGCACCTTATTTCGAAGAGGGCATTCGAGACGAGGTCATTCATGTCTGGCGGGAGCAGGGTCTTTCCGGGCGGCGCGAACTGGCAAGTGGGTTTCCTTCGGATGTGCGTGAGCGGATGGAGTTGGATTTATACCCGCGTCCTGAATTGAAACAATGGCCGTCAACAGAAAAGGATTTAGATTTTTTCAGCGAGCATTTAAACCCGGATGACCCAAAACGGTTTCCCGGACAATGGAAAAAGCGTGTCCGGAACTGGCAGCACCGTGAACATGTACTGATGCTACATGTTCATCAGGGTTTTTTTCTGAGCATGGGTGTCGAGGATTGGCAACGTTTTTACGAGGTCATGACCCAACTGGTGGACAACCCGCACCTGGTGAAAGGCATGATGATGGCCCAGGGGGAGTTTGCGGCAAAGCTTACCGAAAAAACACTCAAGGAAGTCACTGTTGATGCGGTTATATTCAGTGAACCCATTGGTGGCAATGACGGCCCCCTGATGTCGCCGGAGATGTATGAAAATATCGTTCTGAAAAGCTACCAGCCCATTCTGGACGTTCTGCATCAACAGCATGTGGAGACCATTGTTTTCCAAACCTTTGCCAATGCCCGGATTCTCATACCCAGTATTCTGAAATGGGGATTCAACGGTCTGTGGGCCTGTGAAGTCAATGCCGAAGCCATGGATTACCGTAGTATTCGTAAAGAATTCGGCAAGGACCTGAGACTCATCGGTGGCATCGATTTGGATGCACTACGCAGCAGCAAGGCGGCCATCAAGAAGGAAATCCAAACCAAGGTGCCACCCCTGTTGGACCAGGGTGGCTATATTCCCCTTGCAGACGGACGCGTGCGGGAGGATGTTCCTTTTGAGAATTATTGCTATTATAGAGAGCTTTTGCGACGGATTATCGAGAAAGGATAAGCAATCCCCTTAAGGCGTTCCCATGATCCCGTATTGGAATTGAAAACCTCACGTATGTCAGAAATCTAAAAGCGGCGCAGCCGCGTCCCATAGCATCGCAAGGCGATGCTATCAGGGTATCAAAATCGTCGATCCCGTGGTTTTGCGTCCTTCCAGGTCCCGGTGTGCAAGGGGCGCCTCTGACAACGGATATGTCTGACCGATGGCAATCTTTACGACGCCCCTTTGGACGACATCGAGAAGATCGTTTGCATGCGCCAGGAGATCCTCCCGCTTCTCGGTATAGGTCATGAGACTCGGTCTTGTCAGGAACAGGGAGCCCTTGGCTGCCAGAACACCCAGTTCGAGGGGCGGCACAGAACCGGATGACTGTCCAAATGTGACCATGGTGCCAAGAGCTTGCAGGCATTCCAGTGATTTCATGAAAGTGGTCTGCCCCACGGAATCATAGACAACATTGACACCTCTGCCGTTTGTAATTTCCCTGACGTTTTCGACAAAATCTTCCTGGGCGTAAAGAATCGGATGATCGCATCCATTGGATCGTGCCTTTTTCGCTTTTTCAGCCGAACCAACCGTGCCGATTACGGTGGCGCCAATGTCATGGGCCCATTGAGAGACAATGGATCCGACCCCCCCGGAAGCTGCATGAATGAGGATGGTGTCCCCTGATGAAACAGGGTAACAACCCCGTATGAGGTAGCGTGCGGTCATGCCCTTGAGCATCATGGCGGCGGCTGTTTCAAATGATATGTCGTCGGGCATTTTTATCAGCCGGTGAGCAGGGATGCAGCGAACCTGGGCGTAAGCACCAGGGGGTACGCCGGCATACGCCACGCGGTCACCTTCAACAACGTTTTCCACTTGTTCTCCGACAGCCTCCACAACACCGGCTCCTTCCATACCGGGGATGGCAGGTAACGCCGGGAGAGGATACAGCCCGGTTCGGTGATAGACATCGATAAAATTGAGTCCGATGGCCTTGTGCCGAATGCGTACCTCTCCGTCTCCAGGTTTTCCAGGATCGTGGTCTTCCCATTTGAGGACTTCAGGCCCTCCATTTTTGTAGAATTTGATCGCTTTTGGCATGATATTCTCCTTGCTTCATATT
>RCNC010000840.1_pt1 | contig 24147 bp, 20 predicted proteins | sample 2041301 | NCBI WGS metagenome assembly RCNC01 (sample SAMN09708231, study PRJNA481090) | Marine sediment metagenome, whole genome shotgun sequencing project. | biome: marine sediment; feature: ocean; material: sediment; isolation source: Sewage treatment plant 13A marine sediment (STP13A) ...
GTGAGGGCAAGGTGCCCGACATCAGACCCGTTGAAAAGGGTTTGGGTGACTGGTCGCAAAGCGATATCGCCTACTACCTTGAATCTGGTTTTACACCTGATTTTGATACGGTTGGTGGCTCAATGGTTAAAGTACAGGAAAATATGGCCCGTTTGCCCGCCGAGGACCGCGCAGCCATTGCTGCCTATTTGAAAAACCTGCCTTTGCTGGAGTGATTGAGAACTGCCAGGGAGTCCTGGCAGTTCTTTTCAACATTTTTTAGTTCTTACTCTGATTCTGTGTTCATTTTTTCCAGGAAATCTTCAAGCACAACTCCAAGATCGGGATAACCGATCTCCTGCAAGTCGTAATATACCCTGGTGCTTGGCTTGGTGATGTTGATTATCCGGTTGAGATCGATCGGTGTACCAATAATGACGGAATCACATTCTGTATTATTAATCGTATCCTCAAGGTCCTGGGTTTGCTGCTCCCCATAACCCATTGCCGGCAGAAGGCTACCGATCTGCGGATATATCTCAAAAGTCTCAGACAATTTGCCGACGGTATAGGGCCGTGGGTCAACACATTCAGCCGCGCCAAACTTCATGGCAGCAACGGTACCGGCACCGAGGGTCATCTGACCGTGGGTCAGTGTCGGGCCATCTTCAACGACCAGTACTTTTTTCCCTCTGATTAATGAAGGGTCATCTACCGTGATCGGTGAGGCGGCATCAATGACGACGGCTGCGGGGTTTACTTTTGCGATATTCTGCCTGACTTGTTGTATGCCTTCCGGTCCTGCGGTATCTATCTTGTTGATGATAACCACGTCGGCCAGTCTCAGGGTTACTTCACCCGGGTAATAGTTCAATTCATGACCTGGCCGGTGTGGATCTACTATGGTAATGTTGAGGTCGGGTTTGTAGAACGGAAAATCGTTGTTGCCACCGTCCCAAAGAATGATGTCGCAGCCATCGGGATCGTTCTCAGCTGCCCTCAGAATAGCTTCATAGTCGACACCTGCGTATATGACATTGCCCCGCACGACATGAGGCTCATACTCTTCCATCTCTTCGATGGTGCAGTCATGTTTTGCAAGATCTTCGACCTTGGCAAAGCGTTGCACTTTTTGTGCAACCAGGTCGCCGTAGGGCATCGGATGACGAATGGCGACGACCTTCAGACCCTTCTCCATCAGGTATTCAATGATTTTCCTGGAAGTCTGGCTCTTTCCACATCCTGTTCGTACCGCACCCACTGCGATGACAGGTTTGCATGATTCCACCATGGTATCGTCGGGTCCCAGCAGCATGAAGTTGGCGCCGGAGGCATTGACAAGCGCACTCACACTCATCACTTTCTGATAGGTGACATCACTGTATGAGAATACACAATCGTCTACGTCGAGTTCCTTGATCAACCGTGTCAGGTCTTCTTCCGCAAAAATCGGTATGCCGTTGGGGTAGAGATCCCCGGCTAATTCGGCAGGATATTTTCTGCCGTCAATATCCGGGATTTGAGCTGCTGTGAAAGCAACCACGTTGTAACTGCCATTTCCACGAAAATATGTGTTGAAGTTATGAAAATCTCTCCCGGCAGCGCCGAGAATAATGACATTCTTTTTCATGATAATCCTCGTTTTTTATTGTTAGGTTCAAGTACCTAAAAATTGGCGTAAAAGTATCATATTTATGGGTTTTTGTTTATCTGAATCTGGGTTTTTACCAGACTATCAGAGGTTTGCATGATCCTAATCAATTCAAAGTCCGAGAGTCTAATCCAATGCTTCAATATTTGCGTCAGAATTGACCTGTATCACTTCATACATTCGTCTTTCCGTATATCTTTTACAGCAACTTATTTGAAGCAACATATTTAATCCATTGATATGCGGAGAGCAAGCATGACAGAGCAGAATACAGCACAAAAATACGTTTACCTTTTTGGAGAAATTAAAGAAGTCTTGAGCCACCTTGATGGCGATTGGGAGGCGCTGAGAGGACTACTCGGAGGCAAAGGTGCAAATCTGTTTGATGCCACAAGTCTTGATATTCCTGTACCACCCGGTTTCACGGTGACCACCGAAGGATGCAACGATTATCTTGCTGCAGACGAGAATTTTCCAGCCGGGCTATGGGATCAGGCACTCACAGCCATCACCGGTCTGGAGGAGTTGACGGGAAAGAAATTTGGCGACGCTAAAAATCCACTACTGGTCTCCTGCCGTTCCGGCGCAAAATTTTCAATGCCGGGTATGATGGATACCATCCTCAATATCGGTATGAATGATGAGATAGCGGCAAGCCTTGCCGCGCAGACCTCTCAGCCACGGTTTGCCTATGACCTGTACCGCCGATTGGTACAGATGTTTGGTAGTGTGGTGATGGGTGTGCCTGATGAAGTTTTTGAGGCTGTGTTGACTGCGCAAAGACGTGAATCCAATGTAGAAAGCGATTCGGACCTCGAAGCGGATGCATGGAAAGCGGTCACAATCAAATTCAGGGAAATTATCCGTACTTATACCGGAAGGGAATTTCCCACCGATCCCTATGAGCAGCTACAACAGGCCACCGAGGCCGTATTCAAATCCTGGAATGGAAAACGCGCCAACGATTACAGAAACGCTGCCAATATAGCCCACGACCTGGGCACAGCAGTCAACATTCAGACCATGGTCTTTGGCAATACCGGTGACGATTCAGCCACCGGCGTATTTATGTCACGCAACGCGACCACCGGTGAATCCCAGCTTGAAGGTGATTACCTGATCAATGCACAGGGTGAAGACGTAGTGGCCGGAACCAGGACGACGCTTCCTATCCGGCAACTGGGTGATGATATGCCGGAGCAGTTCGCTGAGCTGGAACAGATTGCCCATCGTCTTGAAAAACACCATCGCAATATGCAGGACATGGAATTTACCATTGAGCGGGGCAAACTCTGGCTTCTTCAGACACGTGACGGAAAACGTACGGCACAGGCCGAAGTACGTATCGCCGTGGACATGGTGGATGAAGGTCTGATTACTATTCAGGAGGCAGTGTCCCGTGTGAAAACCGATCAGGTTGATTTCTTCCTGCATCCCCAGCTCGATGCTGAAGCGCTCAAAGGCGTAGAGCCCATCGCCAAGGGTCTGAATGTATCACCGGGTGCTGCGGTTGGTATCATCGCTTTTGAGCCGGGACTTGCCGAGCGCTGGGCGAAGGAGGATGGCAGGAACGTCATTCTTGTAAGACCTGAAACCAGGCCGGACGATGTACATGGTATGTTGGCGGCAAAGGGCGTGGTTACCTGCAAGGGTGGACGCACCTCCCATGCGGCCCTGGTCGCACGCCAGTTTGGTAAACCTGCCGTGGTGGGTGTCAACGATATGGTAATCGACCTGGACAATCACCAGATGACGGTGGGTGAAGACCTGGTCATCAAGGAAGGTGAATATCTGTCCATTGATGGCAATACGGGTCTGATCTTCAATGCAAAACTCCCCACCCAGATTCCGGATTTCAATGACCCGTATCTCATCAAGATACTCTCATGGGCTGATGAAATTCGCAAAATTGGTGTGCGCGCAAATTCAGACTATCCTGAAGATGCGGAGCGGGCGAGACTGTACGGGGCCAAGGGTATTGGTCTGTGCCGCACTGAGCACATGTTTTTCCAGGAAGACCGTCTGCCCATCATGCAAAAGGTTATCGTTGCCAGCACCCTTCTTGAACGCAATGAAGCTATTGCTAAACTCATGCCTATGCAACGTTATGATTTTGAAGGACTGTTTCGTGCCATGGACGGCTATCCAGTCATTATTCGATTGTTGGACCCACCTCTGCACGAGTTCCTGCCTTCGGCCAGCGAGCTGATGATAGATCTGACGGATCTCAAGTTACGTTTACAGCACCTGTCCAATCTCAAGGATGTAGACCGTGCATTGGAGGAGATCGAGGCTAAACGCGCAGTGTTACAGCGTGTTGAGATGTTGCATGAGGAGAATCCGATGCTGGGTACCAGGGGTGTACGTTTGGGTATCACCATCCCCGGTCTTTACACGATGCAGGTTCAGGCGATATTTGAAGCCGCCTGCCGCTGTGTTGACGATGGTGTCGACGTCATTCCCGAGGTGATGATCCCCCTGGTTTCACATGAAAATGAGTTCAATATCATGCGGGAAACACTGGAAGTCGTTGCCCGGGAAGTCATGGAAGAGCACGGTCTCGATATACCGTACGTGATCGGTACCATGATTGAGATTCCACGTGCGGCGTTGACTGCCGGTGATATCGCCAAAACTGCCGAGTTCTTCTCTTTTGGCACCAACGACCTCACTCAAACAACCTACGGGATTTCCCGCGATGACGCCGAGTCTGGCTTCCTGGTCGAATATCTGCGGACCGGTATACTCGAGGACAACCCGTTTGCCAGTATCGACCCGGAAGGTGTGGGACGTCTGATGGAACTTGCTGTCAAGGAAGGGCGTGCCTCACGTGGTGACCTGGAAATCGGCGTCTGTGGTGAACACGGTGGCGATCCAAAGAGTATTCACCTGTGCCATAAGCTGGGTATTGACTATGTTTCCTGCTCCCCGTTCCGGGTGCCCATTGCACGTCTGGCGGCAGCCCATGCGGCACTGAATGACTTATGAATGGTGTCTGCAGTCTGACATAATGAGGAGATGAGCAAACCTGAAAACTCACTTGTATATGAATATGATTTTTGTCCGGATGTCGGTGAAGCCATCGACATCCTCCCCGGCTTGAAATGGCTGCGCTTACCGCTACCATTCATGCTGGGGCATATCAATGTCTGGTTACTGAAAGACGGAGAAGGCTGGGCGATAGTCGATACGGGTATTTTCAGTAGTGAAACGCGGAAGGTCTGGGAGAGTATATTTACCGGGTGTATGAACAATGCACCGGTATCTCAAGTACTTGTAACCCATTTGCACCCCGATCATGTGGGTTGTGCAGGTTGGCTATGCAGGCGTTACGAGGTTGAACTGCATATGACACGTGATGAGTATCTCCTGTGCCGAATCCTGGTAGCGGATACCGGTTTGCCGGCCCCTCATGAAGGCCGGCGTTTTTACCAGGGTGCCGGTTTTTCCGAAGATAACATGTTTCGTTATATCGAGATGTTTGGTTCATTCGGCAAGGTAGTCTGTGAACTGCCCCGATCCTATCATCGACTGCATGAAAATCGAACGGTCAACATTGGTCAGCAAGAGTGGCAGGTCATGACGGGCCACGGTCATTCACCTGAGCACGCCTGCCTGTACAACCCGCAGATGAATGTATTGATCTCCGGTGACCAGGTGCTGCCCACCATTTCACCCAACGTAAGCGTTTATCCCACCGAGCCTTCTGCCAATCCCTTATCTGGATGGTTTGATTCGCTTCACAGGTTCAAAAGTGAACTGCCTGACAATGTGTTGGTTCTGCCGGCACACGGCAAGCCCTTTCGGGGGGTCAAAGGTCGTCTGGACGAATTGATTGAGGAGCATGAGGTTGGTTTGGACAAGCTGCGTGATTTTTGTCGAGAGCCCAAACGCGCCGTGGATGTCTTTCCTGCATTGTTCAAAAGTAAAATCACAGGCAGCAACCTGCTGATGGCGACTGGCGAGGCCATCGCGCATTTGAACTACCTACTTTATGAAGGTGAAGTCAGTATCAATACTGATGAAGATGGAACCCGTTGGTATCAAAGCAGACTTTAGTTCTTCGGCAATCGGTTATATTCATACGGGGTGCATACCCACCCTTTGCCTCGGCATACAGCAGATTTCACCGACGCAGTAAAACGTGTACCAACATACTGGCAAGGCTGGTCGCAACGGCTATCAGCAATAAGCCTGTAAGCTGGGCAAGCAATTGAACCTGAGCAAAAATAGCCACCACACCGACAACAACTGAAACCAGCTGTAGCACAAAGCCTATTTTGATTCTTCGCTGTGAAAGCAGACTTCGCATCGAAGGTACGGGCTCAAATCCAAGCAGTGGCGAGAAACGATGAAACCAGACCAGGAACGGTACGATACGGCTCAACATTCCGTGCATGATCATACCGGCCCATCCCCAGATGGCGAGCCATCCAAACAAAACCTGCCAACGTGGATCGGGTAGTAACAACGCCGCCACCGCAACAGGGATCATCAAAAGCGCAGTACCAAGACCTGCTTTCCAGAATAACAATGAAGCATCGCTGCGTTTGCGTTTGCGACGGGTAATGTCACGCAGGATCAGGGCAGGGTGCAGAAACCAGATGACCAATGCTGCCGGCAGTGCACCTACACCCAGCCATTGGCCCGGTGACAAGTAGCTGTTGGTTTCAGCAACCAGGGCAACCAGGATCACTGGCAAAATCAGTCCCGCCAACAACAAGCCAAAAAACCAGCGCATGATAGTCTTGCTGACGTTTGCGGCGAGGTAGAACATCGGTATGACCTGCCAGGATACTGCCATGATCAAGCCGCCGACCCAACCAAGCAGGGCGACCGTCAGGTGGTACTGCACCAGGAGCATTCGCTGTTCCGAAAAAATACCGTCCGCGAATCCGCGCGCCATCCATAAACCTGTCACCGTGACGGCCAGGAGACTCAGTGCCGCCAGTCGCATTCCCCGGACAGTATCATTCCTGGTTGCACTGCGCAGGAGCGCCCAGCCTAGTGGTAGCAAAAATGCCAGTATTGCGATCGTAAAACAGACAATCGCTACAGACATTGCGATCGTTGAGCCGCCCAGCAACCGCCAGACAAAGCCCGCCAGACCAGCCAACAGGAAAGCGTGAACAATGTGCGCGATGCGTGTTAGTGGCACTGGCGTACCGGCAACGACCGGGGTCATTTGGTACAGCGCACCAACCATGCCCATCGCAAGTACACCAAGCGTACCGGCATGTGTCAGGGCCAGGGCCTGTGGCATCCAGGGGCTGATCAGGGCAGCAGTGCCAGTAGTAATCAGGATATAACCGGCCAATAGCACACCAACTGGAATGGTCAGAAAGAAACTGGCCGGGATGGACAACTGCGGTGCCTGGTCCAGGCTCAGACCACCGGTTTTCAAGCTGTCCTCCGGATTAGCAGCAGGGCACTGCCATCAGGCTCTTCAAATACCTGCCATCTAAGTCCACGCATCTCAAGGTGAGGAAATAGCGGTTCCGGGACATGGGGCAGATGCGCCAGGAATTGGTCATCCGCTGCCATGTTTGTGCAGGCCAGCAGTATTTTCTCCATGGGCTCCGGTGCTTCAAGGTCACGTAAATCGATGACTTCGGGTACATCTGCTTTTTGCGCACCTAAATATTCTGACAGTGATTTGTTCATTTCCTTTTCATACCATCAGAAGATCAGCCAACTCATGAATAATACCCAGCCAATGATGAGTATCGGACCCAGCAAACCAATCAGAATACCACCGGGGCGCAAGTCACGAGTTTCGATCTCACCGGTGCTGTAGGCAATGGCATTAGGTGGGGTGGAAACGGGCAGTAACAGGGCACAGGAGGCACTGAGACCGAGAATCAGGCACATCTCCAGTTCCCGCCCGGGTAACAACGCAACTGCCACGGGGATCACGACTGAAACGGTTGCGGTATTACTCATAACATTCGAGAGCATAACTGTGATCAGTGCCAATGCCCCAAATACCACAACATCGGAACCCAGACCGGTCAGAAAACCCAGTCCTGATGCCATACGTTCCGCAAGGCCGGAATCCACCACGGCCGAACCCAATGACAGGCCACCGGCAACCAGCATCAGCGTGTCCCAGGGCAGGCCACGTACATGTACGGCTCCCATGACCTGGGTCATCGTCAGACCAACAATTGGAACCAACGAGATGGCAACTATATGTATGCCATGCAAGGGTGTGGTCATCCACAAACCAACTGTTGCAACCGACAGGATGGTAACGATGATTCGATCACGTCTCTCAGGTAGAGCAGGTTCCTCCATGGAGCTCAAATCCAGCTTGATCTCCATCAACTTTGCCGGATAACGTTTGAGCAGGAAGTACCAGGCTGTTACAACCAGTACCAGCGAGACCGGGACACCCAGTACCATCCATTCTATGAAGTTGATGGGAGCCCCGGATTCGGCGGCCGCACCCGCAGCAATTGCATTGGGTGCGCTGCCGATAATCGTACCCATACCACCAACGGATGCTGCCACCGGGATGGCAATCAGCAAGGCCTTTCCAAATGGCTCCTGGCTGCCCATTTGACGTACCAGGGGTACAACTGCACCGATCATCAGCACGGCAGTCGAGGTATTTGAGATGAACATGGAAGCAATGGCGCTGACCAGCATGACAGCCAGCAATACACGATCGGGGCGGGTGCCGGCAGGTTTGATTGCCAGGGCAAAAAGCTTCCGGTCAAGACCGGTTCGAGATAAGCCTTCCGCCAAAAAGAAGCCACCGAGCATCAACCAGATCACCGGGCTGGACCAGGTGTTCAAATAGGGGGAAGTATCCCAGGGCTCGGTCATGATCAGGGGTGTTCCGAGCGCAAAAACCAGGTAACCCATAATCAGCAGTCCCACCGCAAACGCCGGTACTGCCTCGGTGACCCACAGGCCAACGGCGAGCAGAAACAGAAATAGTACCGCCCGTTGTTCGGGTGGCATGGTCGCGGTTACGGTAGTCCAGACTGCAACTGCTGCCGCTGTTACAAGGATAAATAACAGGAACCTTCTTAGTGCATGCCGTTTTCCAGGCTGCATAATACGAAACGCGGCCCGGCGACTATCACGATAGCCAATTTTGTCCGAATGAGTGTTTCCTTGTTTTTTCACTGGTCGTCCTTGAGTCATCTGTTTGCTCAGTCTAGTTGCCTATTGGCGACCCGGGTGGGACGGGCTTATTTTTTTGAGGCGTCAGACTTGAGGGGTCTTGCAGCCAGAGCTTGATTTCACGCCTCGATTTCGCATAGTGCGCATCCCAATCGCTATCCTGCTGGCTCTTTCTTTGTTTGCTGAGCCATTGATCCAGCTCCTGGATTGATAGCAGCACCTGGCTCCGAACCTGGGAAGTGGCCTCCAAATCTGTCGCCAATGCCATTTGAGCATGTAGGGCCTGTTCATTCGTCAGTCGTTGGATAGCACCCGGTACCACTGTCAGTTGTTGCTCATACCAACTGGCATTATTGAGTGAATCCAGAATGGTTGTGAAACCGGGTAGCGTCGGATCAGCAGCATGGAATGTGTTCATACGTGCTGCCCTTTGCCGGTTCAGCATCACGTTCAGGGTCAGGCTGATTGCGCTCGTGGCGGGTGATAAGGGGTCGAAAATGTTGCCTGTACTACGGTTAAAAGACTCACGGCCCAGGGCAAATGCGGGTGGACGTGGTGGAATAATATCCACAAGCGACTGTGGTAGTGCCAGCCCCCGGGGTTCAATGGTCTCAAGCAGTGCATCGATGGCGGCTTGCTGTTTTTGTGCATCGACCGTTACCGGCAAAGACTGGCCGTCTCCACGCATGTTGTAGTTGAAATACTGACCACCAATGAGTTTTGCAACCGCCTGAATTTGATAACGGTGTAACAGGTAGATCGGTACTAATACCTCCTCAATGGTCGCCAGCGGTCTTCCCGGTCGTATATTTCGTTCCGAAAAATTGTTCAGGGCGTAGGAACGCACCCGCATCAGGTGCTCGAGTTCAACAATCGCATCTGCACCGTTGTCCCAGAGATTGCCCTGTGGGTGTGCCGCACCAGGGCTGCGGGAATCTTCGTCCGTAACATATAACAGACCGGAATCAACGGTCTCCCTCAGAATCCGACGTCTTTGTGCAGCATTATCCACGTCTGACGGAAAGTCCTGATAGGCATACTCGATGGTGCGTTTGTCCCAGTCCCCGATACCGACATCGTAGGCATCCGAGAGGTCGAGGCCCCCGTCAGTTTTAAACTTGATAAGCGGGAAGGGGTAATCCATCACCGAAGAACGGTTATTGACGCTGGCCGCGAAATTATGCTCCATACCCAGGGTGTGTCCGACTTCGTGCGCAGATAACTGACGTATACGTGCCAGCGACATTTCCAGCATTGCATCCGGCACCTGGCCCTCCTTGTAAGGTGCCAACAAACCTTCGGCGATCAGGTAATCCTGTCGTACCCGCAGTGAACCAAGACTCACGTGACCTTTCAATATCTCGCCAGTACGCGGGTCAACCACCGAATAACCGTAAGACCAACCACGTGTTGAGCGGTGTACCCATTGAATAACGTTATAACGTACATCCATCGGGTCAGCATCTTCCGGCAGCAATCTGACCTGGAAGGCATTCTTGTAACCCACAGCCTCGAAGGCCTGGTTCCACCAGCTGGCACCTTCGATAAGCGCCGACCGAATGGGTTCCGGCGTACCGGGATCCAGGTAATAAATGATGGGTTCAACCGCTTCACTGAAATCGGCTTGCGGGTTCACTTTCTCGAGGCGGTGGCGCATTCCATAGAGCTTCTGGATGGGTTCACCGATGGGTACAGCATAGTCATGAAAACCCTTGCCCCAGGAAGAACCAATGATGCCGGACCTGGAGTCATACGGTAATGGTTCATAGTTATCATCCGGCAGACGTATGAAAGAATGATGCAAGTGAACGGTTACGGACGTCGGGTCCGGGACCACGGTGGAGAGAATGTCACTGACGACATTGCCCTTATCATCAAATTTTTGCTCACCTGTAAAGCTGACGATCGCCTCTATTTCGGTGTTATCCGGAAATGCGCGGGTGCGTGGCAGAAATATGGCAGAACGACTGGAATCAACTTTGTAGGTTCCCTGTTGCGCACGGCTGAGTCGGCTGGAAAGACTGTGCGAGTCATGTAGAAAAAAGGCAGTGGCATCGACCAGGATAGAGGCTTCTGATTCGGCAACAAGTTCAAATCCCCAAATGACCGAGCGGCCAAATGAACTCTCAACTGCGACCCGCTCCGATGGATCACTGGAATTCGCCCTGTAATCGGTATTCTTTTCGACTAATAAGACTTTCGGCCCCGAACGGTAAAACTCGACAAGTTTTGTTGCGCCTAACTGCCCGCGGTCCAGCCCCAGGTCATTCGACCCAACACCACGTGCAAGGGACGACTGGTAAATGAACTCGTCCTCCAGGCTATCGATTCTCAGCAATAGCTGTCCTTTGTTCTGATCCCAGTAGAGATCAAAAAAGCCATCCATATGTACCAGGTTTTTGACCTTTTCCTCGATACTGCTGACCAACTCATCAATGTTGCCCTTCTCTTCAGCAATTAAATTTTGAGGGAGACTTACAAGAAAGAGACAGGCGAAAAGCCAGTGTTTAATTTGAAGCATGATTTTCCATCCGGAAAGGCTGTGTTTTCAGGTTGGCGGTATTCTATCCGAAACACGCACCTTACGGTCAGTGCAGATGCATTTGTTATGAGAAGGGCAATGCCATGGATTCAGTGCTATGTAAGGGTGCTGAATTGAAAGCGATTAACTCAAAGTTTCTTTTTGGTGAGTTTATCGCCACGGCAACCTGGTATCGATCGGCCACAGGTATGCGCCAAAATTGCCAGTTGCCTGCATCGTCTTTCAGGTCTGGATGAATATTGAAACCGCTCAGGGTATCCGCCTGAAAATGAAAACTGAATTTACGCAGTGGTATGGAAAGACCCGCGCCACGTGCCTTGATATAAGATTCCTTCAGCGTCCAATAATCAAAAAACCGTTGCTTCTGCTGGTGGGGTGGCAATTTGCCCAAATCTTCAATCTCCTGCTTCGAAAAGTAACTGGAGAGACTTTCGAGCGCTGCCCGCGTAGATCGTTGTCTGTTTTCAACATCCACGCCGATATCAAAATCCTTTACGAGTCCGCACATGATCAGACCATCGGTGTGGGAGATATTGAAACGAACCGGTAGCGTTTTGTCCGGATGGCTTATCTCCGGCTTACCAAAACCGTTTTTACCGAACTGCCATTCAGATGGATCAACCTGATAGTAGGCAGACAGGCTTGTACGGATCAGCGCCCGGGTGATGAGGAACTGATGGCGGTGGCGGGCATAATAGAAACGAGCCATTTGCGCCAGTTCATCATCCGAAAGCAAAGATCTGTAACGGCGCAATAACGCATCGTCCGAAATTTGTTCGGGCCAGGAAAAATAGAGATGTACTTCGTTGTTGGGCAGGTTCATCTCAGTGGAAAACTAACCCCAGCGGCGGTGCATCCAGAGCCATTGTTCCGGATACTCGCGGACCCATCCTTCAATAATATTGGTGACAAGCTCGGTCGTGCCCCTGACATCTATATCGCCATCCTTGTCCCGGGGTAGCACAAGTTCGTCCGTTATTTCCAGGCGAAAACGCCCATTCGGCAAGCGTATGGTCCGTGCACCGTGCACAGGGCAGTCGTATCGTCTTGCAAGCTTGGCGAGCAGCGTGTTGGTGGGAGCGTCTTTACCGAAAAACGGAACCTTGATGCCCCGGCGAAACTTCTGGTCCACCAGGACCCCGACATGCTCATTGTTCTCAAGCGCCTTAATCAACTGGAATGCGGCCCCCGCACCTGATGCAATCATGTTTTCGCCAAGTTGCTTACGTGACTCGGCGACCTGAGAGGCAGCATATTTGTTGTTTGGCTGACGGAACAATGATTTAACCTGCAGTCCGAATTTTGCCGCGACCATGGGCAATAGTTCGAAATTGGCAATGTGTCCGGTGAACAAAACTGCGGGGAGACCGTCATCGCGTAGTTTGAGGAACTGATCGGCGCCTATGATTTCTATGCGTTCGGAGTCGATGTTCTCTTCGTGCAGGTCAAATATTTCATCCAGGTATACATATTCGAGCAGGGTTCGGCCCATTTGCGCCCAACTGTCACTGGCGAGCTGTTCACGCTCCGCAAGGCTTTTTTCCGGGAACGCGATCTCCAGGTTATCCATGACCACCTTATGGCGCCATATTTTGGGGCCAAGCCAGCGTGAAAATCCTTCAAAAATGCTGGAAGCACGCTTTATTGGAATCAGCCTTACAAGTTTCAGCAACAAAAAGCCTGTCACCCCGATTATCCAATCACGGATTCCGATCAGAAATTGCAACAATCGGTATCGTAATGGCAAGTTCTTCAAGACTTCTTGTGTCCTAGAGTGTAACGATAATCTTGCCGAAAACCTGGCGCTTCTCCAGACGCTCCAGTCCTTTGCCAATGTCCTCCAGTGGGATCTTGAGGTCGATGACAGGTTCAACAATGCCATTGCCGAGTTTTTCCAGCGATGTTTCAATATTACGCAAATTGCAACCAAAGCTGCCAATCAGACGCAGTTGGCGCTGGAAAAGCTGGAACAGGTTGATTTCTGCCTTGATACCCGTGGTTGAACCACAGGTTACAAGCCGGCCGCCAATTTTCATGGAAAACATACTGCCTTCCCATGTATCGACACCCACGTGTTCGAAAACCACGTCGACACCTTGCTTCTTGGTCAGTTTACGAAGACGGCCCTCAAAGCGGTCTGTCTGGTAGTTAATTGCGTGATCAGCGCCGAGATCAAGTGCCTGTTGCGCTTTTTCATCGTTACCAACGGTTGTGTAAACAGTGCAACCGATAGCTTTGGCAAGCTGGATGGCCGCAGTGCCGATACCACTGCCACCCGCGTGAACCAGGATGCTCTCACCTGGCTGAAGTTTGGCATTGTCAAACAACATATGCTCGACCGTGCCAAATGTTATTGGTGCACAGGCTACAGCAACGGGGTCAAGCCCTTCGGGGGCCGGAACAAACAGACGCGCAGGAAAGTTCATCATTTCCTGGGCAAACCCATCGATATGAAAGCCAAATACGCCGTTGACGTTTTCGCAGAAATTATCACGGCCATCAAGACAGGGCTGACAGCTGCCACAGGTATTGGCGCCATAAAGTGCACCGACCTGGCCAACCTGCAATTCGGTAACATTCTTGCCGATTGCAATGATTTCACCTGATGCCTCTGCACCGACTGTAATAGGTAGTTCTCGTTTGGCGAATGCCATACCACGCCAGCCCCAGACATCGATATGGTTCAGCGCAACAGCGCAAATTCGAACCTGGACCTCATCATCTGCCGGTGGGTTCGGGTTATCGACCTCAACGACCCTCAGGTCGCGTTCGCCATAGTTTCTAAGTGCTCGCATTTGTCTGCCTGTTAATGTGTTTAAAACGGTTTTAGCTTCGAATCGACAGGCCAGCGGATACGCCGCCGTCAATTGGAATAACGGTGCCTGTAATATAACCCGCAAGTGGAGAAAACAGGAAACCAGCCAGGGCACCCACTTCTTCGGACTGACCAAAACGTCGTAGCGGTATCTGTTTTTCAACATTCTCGCGATAATCGGCATAGGGTGCCATCAGATCGGTATCTATATATCCCGGTGAGATGTAATTTGCGGTAACACCCCTGCGTGCCAATTCAATGGCCAGTGTTCTGATGTAAGAGAGCATCGCACCTTTCGAAGCGGCGTAAATCGAGTTGCCCTGGACACCCATCTGGGCGGTAATTGAGCCGATGGCAATGATGCGTCCGGTCCGGGCGCGCATCAGTGGTCGGGAAGCCGCGCCTGCAAGCTGTGTCAGTGCCCAAAAATTTAGTTGGAAGAGTGCCTCGGCTTTGTCCTGATCGACCATGGCAGCCAGGGTGTCGTAAGATCCCCCGGCATTGTAGACCAGCCCATAAAGGGAGTCTGCTTCGGAGATGACATCAGCAAATGTCTTCACCTGGGTACGGTCACTCATATCAACCTGATGACTGGTTATTGTCTGAGATGGGTATTGAGCTTGCAGACTCTCACGTATGTGCTTCGCTTCTTCAGGCGATGATCGATAGGAGAATGAAACATCAAATCCGTCTGCTACCAGTGCGTTGACGATACCGAGACCGATACCTTTTGCACCACCTGCCACAAAAACTGTTTTTCCGTTGGCTTTATCTATCACGTCCTGAGTCCTAGTCCGGTTCACCTGAAAAAATCAGGCATACGTTTTGACCACCAAAGCCGAAAGAATTGGACATGACTGTGTTAACAGTCTGAGTGCGTTTGATGTTGGGTACAACATCCATCAGGATATTCGGGTCCAGTTCCAGGCAGTTGATAGTGGGTGGTATGACACCGGCGTGGATCGTCATCAGGGAGATTGCCGCCTCGATGGTACCTGCTGCACTTAGCGTATGACCGACCATGGATTTGTTGGAACTGATGGGAGTGTTGTCCAGTTCACTGCCAAGGGCGGCGGACAGGGCCAGGTACTCCATCTTGTCATTCTCCGGTGTGCTGGTGCCGTGGGCATTAATGTAGTCGATATCGGCGGGTGACATACCTGCATCGGCCATTGAACGCGTTATCGTGTCAATGATGGCTGATCCATCCGGCTTCGAACGGGTACGGTGAAAAGTATCGGCCCGTTCACCCGCGCCACGCACAACGCCGAGGATTTTGGCTCCACGTGCCCTGGCACTATCGTAGGATTCCAACACAAGGGTAGCGGACCCTTCGGCCATCACAAAACCGTCACGGGTTTTAGAAAATGGTTTGGATGCACCCTGTGGATCATCATTCTGCGTGGAAAGTGCTGAAAGCAAGTTGAAGCGAACCACCATTTCTTCACAAATTTCACCGTCAGTGCCAATACAAAGCGCGGCATCGGTATCACCACGACGGATGGCTTCGACACCCAACTGCACGGAAGCCGCGCCTGATGCACAGGCGGTTGTTACTGAGATTGGCTGGCCTTTCGTACCAAATTCATCCGCGAGGTTTTCAGCGATGCAGCCGAACTGAAATAGTGTGTAGTAGTGGGATAAATCGCCAGCTGACGCAATCTTTATCAGACGCTCATAGCCAATACTGTCTGCACCGGCTACATCATCGTAGATGGCCATGCGCTGATCCCAGTTGGTCTCCGCAGGTGAATTGGCCACGAACAACGGCCCGGGAAAAGATCCTTTTGAGCCGATGGATGATTGTGCTATGGCCTCGGTTGCAGACTTTTTTGCCAGTGCAATTGAATGAGCCGGGGAACAATAGGGACCTTCGCCCCCCCATTCGATGATGCCGGAAATTTGTGTGCGAAGATTCTCGGTTGGAAAGCGGGATATTTTACGTACACCCGACACGCCGGCGGTCAGATTGCGCCAGTTGTCCTCCTTGCCCTCGCCCAATGAAGTGACGATACCGATGCCGGTGACCACGACGATGGGACGACCCATATGATCTTTTAAAGACGTACTCATATCTAATCATCTCCCCGTAGTGGTACATCGGGTGAATCAACCAGCCCCAGCGCTTCACCCCGCCAATGACCCCAGGTGCTGATCAGGATGCGTTCGGGCTTGCCGGAAAAATTCTGTTCAACCCCGGTATTGTCAAACGGGTCAAAAAAGGCACCTTTGGATATAGCCAGTGAGGCCAGGGCAACGTTGACCGGAAAATGGGCTTCCATTGTATTCCCGAGCAGCGTAGTAACACCCCTGATGAATGGGTCGTAACCACGCTCGGACAGGCTGTCCAAAAATTCACGCTCTTCTGTCAGCTGAGGTTGTATTCCGCAGCATCCTGACAGTACGGGTAAAGGACCTTTCGGAATTTGATCGGAGACTTGTTCCAGCAAACTATCTGCCACTTCGCGTGCTGCACCTGCTTGCCTGGTGCAGCGATCAGATACCACTTTATTGATTCGTGCGTAGGGCTTTGCCCCGCGTGCCTGGGCATGAGTGCGTGATTCCAGTATCAGAAATGCACCAGCGCTACCCGTGATCATCCCGCCTTCGGTATCCTCCCGTGACCATACCGAACCGTGAGCACCACTCCAAAGCGCATGACCGAACTCCATCAACATGATCAAATCCGCTCTTTCAGCAATATAAGCGCCACCAACCAGGAAAATATCACCCTGGCCGTTCTGGATTTGTGCAACTGCCGTTTCTACTGCGGTTACACCGGCTGTTTCTTCGCCCATGAAGGTACGTGAAGAATCGGTCACACCATGGACAATGGAAATATTGCCTGCCATCAGGTTTGAAAGTTGTGCCAGGAATAAGGTCGGGCGTAGTTCTGTGGCCAATGCAGCATTCAAGTCCACACCCGGGTTGTCGGATGTGCTGATTTTCTCCATAATCGCCGTGTCGACTTCTATGTCTCGCTCACCACCACCGGCTGCGACGATCATATTGGTTTTTGCCAGAAGGTCGGCATCGCGGGCTATACCGGCGTCTTCGAGGGCCAGACCAGCCGCATAGGTGCCAAGGTGCTGCCATGGCCCCATCTGGCGTTGATCACTTCGCTTGGGGATTTGTGTCGCAATATCCAATTCGACTATCGGGTGAACGGAATAGGGTGACTGGTGTTCAGTATCAACCGACGGCACAGGTGTTTTACCGCTTGTCAGTTGCGCCCAATGGGTATCAATACCTTCACCCAACGAGCTGACCAGCCCGATTCCTGTGACCCAGACTTCAGATTTTTCAGTACTCATATTATTACCCGGTCGATGTGAGGCTAATTTGGCTAAACCTGTCGAGCATATTGTTTTTTAATTCGTCGTTTGGAAACGGCATGATGCGGAACATTAATTTGCTATCGCATATTTTTTTTCCGCCGCGAAATATCCGTGCCTTTGTTGCCGCAAAGCCTGACCCGTCATGTTCAAGTTCGGCCTCGACCCGGAGTACTTCACCGGGCTCAACAAATGTCCGCATCTTTGCGCTTGAAACATTTGCAAGGAACGGCATTTTTTCAAACTTGAGCCGCGACAGGAGCATAAAACCGGAAGCCTGCGCCATCGTTTCGATAAGCAGGACACCCGGTACCAGCGGTGAACCGGGAAAGTGCCCCTCGAATACGGTGCTTTCTATCGGCACATCTGCGCGCGCGATAATTTTGCCTTCGTCCGGATCAAGCTGCTCGACAGCATCGATCATCTGGAAATATTCAAGCAGCATTGGGGCAACCCGTGCTTAAGCGTCTTTGGCTGCTATGAGTTCGTCGATCCGGCCACAGAGCTTGCTCAGGATGAAATACTCATCGACATCTGCCTTGTTCTCATTCAGCTCTTCGGTCCATTTTTCCAGCGGAATTTTGATACCAAAGTTCTTGTCAATGGCGAAAGCGATATCAAGAAAATCCAGGCTGTCGATGCCAAGATCGGTGAAAGCGTTCTTTTCTGGTGTAATTTCTTCCAGTGGGATGTCACTGGTATCAGAGATTATTTCTGCTACAGCCTCAAATGTCGTCGACATATCTGGTTACCTATTTCAGCGTTAAATTATCGGATGCCATCATAACTTGGCGTTATATACCATTTCAACGGGACAATGGCGTAAAATAAGAGTTCATGTTTGGCCGGAAGTCCATTGACTTCACGATACTATATTGTATTTGTTATATGGGTCGACAGCCATTCATTTACCAGAGCATTTTCGGTCTGATTTCCGATTATTGCAGGAGATTTTCATGACAGACATAGATATCAAGAGCGGCCTGGCGAGTTTCTTTGAGCAGGACCACCGCGACTGTGATGCCCGCTGGGTAGATGTTGAGGAACTCCTCGATACTGAAGATATTGACTCGGCCCGTCCGGCCTGGGACAAGTTTGATGCAAGCATGCGCCGTCATATGGCCATGGAAGAGGATGTTCTGTTTCCGGCCTTTGAAGAGGTCACCGGTATGGGTGGCGGCGGTCCGACTGAAATGATGAGAATGGAACATCAGCAGATGAAAGGCTTACTTGATCAAATTGGTGTTGCAATGGATGCCGACGACAGCCAGGAAGCCCTGGATATTGGCGATACGCTATTGATGCTGGTCCAGCAACATAACGTCAAGGAAGAGGGCATGCTTTATCCAATGTCTGAGAATGTACTGGGTGGTAACTGGCCTGGTTTGGCTGCAAAACTCGAGGAGTATTAGACTCGGGTAGAAGCAAAACAGGGGCCTGATAAGCTCTGCATTTATCCTGACAGCTAATGAAAAGAACAAGATTAATACTGGCTTTTATTTTTGCTGTCCTAATAAGCTTGCTGTTAACCAGTATCATCGGCACTCAGTTGGTGCTGGCGGATATCATGAGTTTCGGTCTGGATGTGTCCTTTACAGACAGGGTTTCCGCGACCACCCATGATATTGTCGGTCTGGCCCCGGTACTGTCCATTCTGATCACCACAACCCTTTTTATTGCTTTTTTGGTTGCCGCCGGGTGTAACCGTTACCTGGCTGGAAATCGCACTTACTGGTACCTTGCTGCGGGTTTCGTTTCCCTGCCTGCCTCGTTAATTCTGATCAAATTGTTCATGGGGGCCACCCTGTTTGCCGCCGCACGCAGTGGAACCGGTATGCTTCTTTTTGCATTGTGTGGTCTTGTCGGTGGTGGTGTGTTTGCCCGTTTGACGCAGAAGAAGGCTGTCTGAATGAAACGATTTTTCGGATTATGTTTGCTGCTCTCTCTGGTGGGGTCAGCCGACGCAGCTGAATATAAAATTGAAACCGTGGCTGAAGGTCTGTCCCATCCCTGGGCGATCGCGTTCTTGCCGAGTGGCGATATGCTGGTCACCGAGCGTTCCGGGCAACTAAGACGTATAAGCAATGGCGAACTGGAGCAACAGGCTATTGGTAATTTGCCTGAATTGTACGTGGGCGGGCAGGGTGGTCTGCTGGATATCGTACTTGATCCCGAATTTGGTGCGAATCAACAGCTTTACCTTTCGTATTCTTCCGGGAGCAGTTCTGCCAATTCGACCGGGGTGATTAGCGCGAAGCTGGATGGAAACAAGCTGTCAGATATTAAGAATATCTTTACCGCATCGCCACAGAAGGACACGCCACACCATTTTGGTGGCCGTATGGCTTTGATGCCGGATAAAACACTGCTGATTACGGTGGGTGAAGGCTTTGATTATCGTGAACAGGCACAGTCTTTGACCAGCCACCTGGGTAAACTGATAAGGATCAACAGGGACGGCAGCGTTCCTTCAGATAACCCATTTGTGGGTCGTGAAGATGCATTGCCGGAAATATGGACCTGGGGTCACCGCAACGCGCAGGGTGTGCTGGTCTCTGCCGATGGTACCGTTTGGTTACATGAACATGGTCCACGTGGTGGGGATGAGCTGAACCTTATCGAGCCGGGCAAAAACTATGGCTGGCCTGCGATAACCTATGGAATGGATTATTCGGGAGCATATGTTTCGCCCTTTACAGAGGCTGCGGGGGTGGTTTACTGGGTGCCTTCAATAGCACCTGCCGGATTCTGCGAATACCAGGGAAGCGCATTTCCGGAGTGGCAGGGTAATCTTTTCGTGGCTGCTTTGGCCGAGAAGAGTGTTCGTCGTCTGGTTATGGAGAATCATGCAGTGCAATCACAGGAAATTCTTTTTGCTGAGTTAGATGAGCGTATTCGTGATGTTCGGCAGGGGTTGGATGGTTTTCTTTATCTATTGACAGATAGTGAAGAGGGGCGGGTTTTGCGGGTAATGCCTGCCCAATAAAAAGGACCAGCCTATAAATCAAGTTTCACCCGCATTGTGCCTGCCGGAACATCAATGCTCGCATGATAGCGGGTAAAAGATGCATCAATGACTGTTGGGTAATCGTCTGCCTGCTCATAACCAGCGTCGAGGCGCACAACATGAAGATCCTTGTCATCACCCTTTAATTGAAATTCATAACTGAGATCATTGCCAATGTCATTGGAGGCAAGTGGCGGGCCCAACCAGGAAATAATGGATTGACGGGTCGGCAATGAGTCGAGGCTGTCTTCACCAATCTCCACTGAAACCGACCGGCTGAGCAAGTTAATTGGCATATCGCAAGCCTGTTGAGCCATCTCAGAGGCATCTGTGAAAACAGGGAGTGTACTTTCGAGTAGCTCCGGGGGGATTTCACTGGTTTCAATTCCAGATAGCAGATAGCCTTTTTTAGACGATATAAATAGAAGTTTGACCTCAAACTGTTCGCCCGCAAGAGTCCCCTGGTTTTCAGAGATCGCTGGTAGTTGTTCAAATATATAACTGGCAATCATACCTTCCGCAGTTAGGCTTTTACTGGTGGGTGGTGCACCTATTAACATGAAAATGTCCTTATCCGACAACACAGGTTCTTTCAGAGCAACTTCAACCGACTTGTCAAATTCCACGCTGAAGTAACTATCAAACTCACATGCTTGTTTGCGAACAGTGAACAGATGTGATGTCATGCTCACACAGCCGGATAGGAAGACTACGGCAAAGAGCAGCCAAATCAGTGGATAATATTTTGATGTTTTCATTGGTACACAATAAACGGGATTTGAAAGTCTTTCTTGACCCGGCAGGCCAATCACTTGACCACCCCGGCTTTTTAGAACTCCAGCGTTCTGGCTTATTTTGTTGAATGTTCCGGCACTTAATCCTTGTAAACTTTGCCGCCCTTCATTACAAAATCAACGTCCAGCAGCTCTTCGATGTTTTCAAGAGGAGAGGCATTCACCGCGATGATGTCTGCGTATTTGCCAGCTTCAATTGTGCCGATAGAGGAAGTCATGTCCAATAAGTCTGCGGCATTCACCGTAGCCGTCTTGATGACTTCCATTTCCGGCATTCCAGCCTTGACCATCAGTACCGCTTCCTGCGCATTGGTGCCATGCTTTGAAACCCCGCTGTCGGTGCCATAGGCGATCTTGACGCCAGCCTTATAGGCTTTGTTGAAGTTTCCTTTCATAGCAGAGCCGACGGCCATGGCTTTCTCCTTGATCGCAGGACTCATAAAATCGGAATTTTGCGCCATTTGCATAACCGTTTCACCGGCCAGCAGGGTGGGTACGAGGTAAGCGCCGGTTTCCTTGAACAATTTGATCGCATCGGGACCGGCATATGAACCGTGTTCAATGCTGTCTACCCCCGCCTCCAGTGCCGCGATAATGCCGTCTTCCTGGTGTGCGTGTGAGGCAACTTTTCTACCCATGCGTTTGGCAGCCAGCACGACTTCCCTGAGTTCGTCGGCTTCCATCTGCTGCCCGGTTCCGGTTGCCCTGTCGGTCAGAACACCTCCGGTTGAAGTGATTTTGATCCAGTCGGCACCATACTTGATCGTGTTACGCGTGGCGCGCCGGCAATCGTATGGTCCATTGCAGACGTTTTTGGAGGTATACAAATCCATCAGGTCAGGACTGACACCACTGATATCTGCATGACCACCGGTAATGCCCACACCACCGGCTGCAATGATACGTGGGCCATCGACCCAGCCTTTATTGATCCCATCACGCAGTGCATACATTTCAAGTGATGAGGAACCGGCGTCACGCACCGTGGTAAATCCTGCCGTCAGTGTTCGCATGCCAAACATTACGCTTCGCATTTCAACTTGTTGGGATGACATCTTGAGTCTTTCGCTGTCGTTGTCCGGGCCCAACTCACCCTGAAGGTGAACATGCAAATCCATCAGTCCAGGCAGGACAAACTGGTCTTTCAGATCAATGACAGTGACTTCACCCTCAAACTCACCTGGATCCGAATATCCTTTTTTGATTTCGACAATGCGCTCATCTTCGATCACGATGGTCTGCTTAACCTTTGCAGCTTTGCCTGGTATCGCCAGCAATTCGCCTGCGTGAATGATGGTGGTCTCAGCGAATACTGCAGGGGCTGTCGCAAGCAGAAATGATGTTGCTGCCAGACGGGTTAAGCGGTGGTTCATGGATAACTCCTCGTATTGGTATTAATAATCTGAAAGCAGCGTCAATAACGATGCAGTACACTGGCGTCAATAATACACATAAATTCGTTGGCACAGGCCGTGTAGTGAAAATCCACGATGATAAAGACCTGCGCGTGGTTGTCGTATTTGCCGCGTAGGTGTAACGAACCCTCTAGTGAATATACTTCATAAGGTACATCAACTATGAAAACCCGGTTTATTAAATTCATTCAACGCGCAGCCGTCCTTATGCTGCTGGTTGGAATCGCCTTGCCCAGTGCTGCCGACATTGATGCGGAGTCTTTGTCCATGTTTACGGAGCGGGGAATGGGCCTGTGGCATGTGCCGGGTATGTCCGTTGCGGTTGTTACACCCGATGAAGTGCTGTTTCAAAAAGGCTTTGGCAGCACCGCGAATAAAAATGGTGTGCCGGTGGACGAACACACCTTGTTTGCCATCGCCTCAACCACCAAGGCGATGATCGTAGCCGGCATCCTGATGTTGGTTGACGAAGAAAAGCTATCGCTTGACGATCCGATCATTAAACATATTCCTGAATTGCACTTTAACGATCCAATGGCGACACAACAATTGTCCGTGCGGGATTTGCTAGCGCACCGTACCGGCTTGCCTTCGACAGACTACTGGTCATTCTTTCAGGATATGCCACTGGATGAACAGCTATCCCGTCTGCAAACCGTGCCGGCGGCAGCCCCGGTTCGCACCCGGTTGATTTATCAGAACACCATGTTCGAGATTGCCGGTCTGTTGATTGAACGGATCAGTGGACAGCGTTGGCATGATTTCCTGACCGAACGGCTTTGGCTGCCCATCGGCATGAAAGAGACCTATGGTGAGCGTGGGCAGATTGGCGGCCAGCAGTCATACGTAACACCCCACATGTATCAGGAAAACCGGCTCAGCGTGCCTGACTGGGATTTTCGTCCAGACTATGCGGATGCCGCCGGTTCGGTTTGGTCCTCCATCCATGATATGAGTCTGTGGGCACAATTCCTGTTACGTGATGGTGTTAACCAAAGCGGTGACCGTTTGATTTCAGAAGAAAGCATTGAGCAGATGTTTGAACCGCATCAACTCGCCAGTGAGAGCGATTTTTATCCGACCGTCAAGCTCACCAAACCGAACTGGCGTAGCTATGGCCTGGCGTGGTTCCAGCAGGATTTCCAGGGTAGGAAAATCGATTTTCACACCGGCAGCCTTTCTGGTCTGATTGCCATTATTGGATTGGACAGGGCAGGTGACAAAGCCGTGATCGTACTTGGAAATCGCGACCATGCCGAGATGCGGCATGCCCTGCTGTTGGAAGTGATGGATAACACGGAAGGTGATGGCAGACGCGATTGGAATCAGGAAGTTTTCGAGCTGTATGAATCGGCGAAAAAAGACAGCAAGGGTGATTGGAAAGAAGTTGAGAAGAGGCGTCTTAAAAACACTAAGCCAGCTTTGTTCCTGGGTGACTATGCTGGCACTTACCGCAGTGAATCCATGGGTGATAT
>RCNC010000543.1_pt1 | contig 24139 bp, 14 predicted proteins | sample 2041301 | NCBI WGS metagenome assembly RCNC01 (sample SAMN09708231, study PRJNA481090) | Marine sediment metagenome, whole genome shotgun sequencing project. | biome: marine sediment; feature: ocean; material: sediment; isolation source: Sewage treatment plant 13A marine sediment (STP13A) ...
ATAATGTCCAGCATTCCCTTGCGGTATATCTTATCACCAAGGACCGTATGCCCAGGGGCACGCTGTTCCTGGAATTCTGTAAAAACTCCCGCAGAGTAGGCATCATGCCATTGTGATGGCAACTGGTCCATGATCTTGTCCCGGTTACTGTTCCCTATCCAGAAGGGTATGATATCGTCTTCGAAAGATTTTCTGGTCTGGGAATCCACACTGAAGGATACTTTTTCTCTTGCGTCCAGGATATCCAGGTCCTTTAGTGTATGTATACAGATCTCAGGGTAGGTAGGTGTTGACTTGGGAAGAGGCCCTCTTTCACCTGTGATCAATTCCCCATCGTTGATGCATATTTCCTTATGCTTGAGAATATATTCGAAGCAATGTGCCCGCTGCATGGGCCTTGAAAGATGCTGTATGCTTTCATCCTGGTAAAACCGGGTCACCAGCAATCCACGTTCGGCGGATAAGCTATTCTCAGCGTTCAGGCTCTGATCACGTAATTTATTTATTCTTTCATTCATTTCAACCTCCTATATTAACTGCATAACCGGCATTGATCAATTCCTCCTTCAGGGAAATGACTTTTTCAGGGGCTGGTGTACCAAACCCGTTTTGCCTGTCTTTTTTATGAAATCTTTTATATTTCTGTGTACCAAATGGATGATAGGGCAGAATGTCAACCTGATCCAGGTTTTTCAGATCCCCCAGGTAGGATATCAGCCGTTGCTGATCCATAGCCGTGTCATTGAATCCCGTAACAAGTGGAATCCTCAGCACCACCATGGCTTCTCCTTTCAGTGCAATCTCCAGGTTGTCCAGGATCCTTTTATTGGAGGAACCGGTATAATTCATATGTATCTTATCATCCAGTGATTTAAGGTCATATAAGATAAGGTCGGCCAGTTCCGTGGCTTGTTGTAATATCTTTTCAGATACAAGTCCACTCGTATCTAACGCCGTATGGATCTTTTGCTTCCTGCATTCTTTCAAAAGGGCAAATACCGCTTCATGTTGCATCAGGGGCTCACCTCCTGAAAAGGTAACCCCTCCGCCAGATTCCTCCATGAACACCCTGTCCTTCTCGATTTCCACCATAAGTTCATCCAGGCTAATCCAGCGGCCAAGTGTAAGCTCCTTCTCCAGCTTAATCCCATCAAATTCCTTTTCTTCAGTAAAGTGCTCAATATCAGGAGATATTCCCTCCGGATTATGGCACCACCAGCAATTTAGCGGACATCCCTTAAAAAACACGGTTGTGCGTATACCCGGACCGTCGTGTACGGCAAAACGCTTAATGTCAAAAATGCAAGCTTTCATGAATGATGGTTGAATTGTTCAGAGAAAAAACGGGGCAGTCAATGAAAAGTGCGAGCAGGCGGCAGGACGCTCACAGGAAATTAGTAAATGAGGCAGGAATATAGACCTCTGCCCATGCGTGTATACATTCTGGTAAAGATAAAAGGTCTTTTCACCACACTTGGTTTTTGGTAAAAATAAGGTATTACATGTCAAAAATCAAGGATTAATATCATGCAACACGAAAATTTGTTTAATAAATGTTAAAAGGAGCTTACTGTCATCGGGGTGACATTTACGGTTTGCCTGCCAGGGTACATTTGCAGGTAGTTATTTAACCAAAAAATAAGACGATGAAAAAATTAATGTATTTATTAGCCGCTGTTACACTTATTGCTTTCGCAACAGAAAGTGCAAATGCACAATGCGGGGATGAGACAGCTTCTGCAGAAAAGTCAACCAAACTATACGCGCTAACTTTCCATGCAGATTACTGTGGGGCATGCAAAAAGCTGAAGCCCAATGTTATGGAATTGCAAACCAAGACTGAAGGTGAATCAGTTGAATGGGTAAAATTCGATTTTACTTCAGCAGACACTAAGGCGAAATCTGAAGAACTGGCCACGGAGCTGGGTGTTGCTGATCTTTATAAGGAGAACCAGGCTACTGGTTTTGTGTTGCTGGTAAATGCTGATACCAAAGAAAAGGTTGGAAAACTAACAAGCAACCAATCAAGTGACGAAATGTATCAAACGCTTAAAAACATTCTTTAATTAAATGCCAAACCCTTAAAGCAATTTAATTTGTGTTTTGTTCGAGAGGCTGTCCCACATCGGGACAGCCTTTATTATTTCTACCCAAGCTCTCTGAATTCTTTCTATATTTACTATTGAGGATTTAATATGTCTGACTAAAGATAAATAAGCATTTTGGAAAGAAGCCAGAACTGTTTGATGAAGCTGGACAGGATGAACCGGGCTCTGAGGCATGAAGAGCCTGACCGTGTACCTATCAGCGATTTTTTCTGGGGTAGTTTTATTGAACGGTGGAGAGAAGAGATGAACCTGCCTGTGGACGCAGATCCCTATTACCATTATGACTTGGATTGGATTGTCACCACTCCCAATATGGATCCCAGGATTATGCCTTTCAAGACCATTAAGGAAGACGAAACTGAAGTCATTGTGAAGACGGGCTTCGGGACTACTATCAGGAAAAAATTCGATTTTCCCATGCCTGAATTCATGGACTGGGAGGTTGATACCATTGAAAAACTGGAAGGATTCGAATTTGAGGATCCAAATTCCGGTACCAGGTATTTCGAAGGGGGGGATAATCAGATTGCCGGTGTGGGTGATGGTTTTCAGCGGAATTCTCCTGCATGGTTTGAAACTGTAAAAAGAATCAGACCAGACTTCCCGGTATATGGAAGTATGATTGAATGTTCCGAATGCCTAACCAGGTTGATTGGACAGGAGAACTACCTGCTGTGGATATGCATGTACCCTGATCGTTTCGGAGAAGCAATTAATCGCATCGGCCAGTTTTATCTTGATAGCCTGATGGCAGAAATACAGGCGGCGGATGGTTTGCTTGACGGCATGGTAATTTGGGGTGATGTTGCCTTTTCCCGCAATATGTTCTTTGACCCGGAATACTGGCGTCTATATTTTAAACCGTGGGTTAAGGCCATGACAGAATACTGCCACAAGCATGGACTTCCAGTGATCTATCATGGCTGTGGCAATGTGAATTCAATACTGGGAGATTTTGTCGAATTCGGATTGGATGCCTACAATCCCCTTGAAGCTAAAGCAAACCTTGACGTAATCGAATTGCGAAAAGAATATGGTCATCAACTGGGGTTTTGCGGGAACAGTAACATTCAGGTCTGGGAGACTGGTGACCGGAACCTGATCAGGGATGAAGTATTGCGGAAACTTAATGCTGCCAAGGGAGGAGGATATATCTTTCAGTCTGATCATTCCGTCAGCAGCAGTGTCACAGGACCTACCTATGATTATATAGTAAAGCTGGTGCGGGAATACGGAAATTATCCGCTTGATCTTGGAAAATTTGACATAAAAATTTAACAAACAGGTATATACAGATGAAACGTTTTGGTATGGTTTGCGGTATCAAACCGGATAGAATGGCAGAATACAAAAAACTGCATGCCGCGGTATGGCCGGAAGTTTTGGAGATGATTAAAAAGTGTAATCTGCAAAACTATTCGATCTTTCTGAAGGATGATTTATTATTCGCCTATTTTGAATATACAGGAGATGATTATGAGGGAGATATGCGAAAGATGGGAAAAGACCCTGCCACCCAGCGATGGTGGGACGTCTGCAAACCATGTATGAATCCGTTTGAAACAAGGGCTGAAGGTGAATGGTGGGCCGAAATGGAAGAGATATTTCATACCTAATCCTACAGCATATTCTTTCCTTATTCAGATTACCGGTCTGTCTTTCTGAGTATGATAAGGAAACCTTTGCTTCCTGGTATTATTAACTCGTTAAGTGAAGCGGGAGATTGTTCGTCCTGGTAGCCTGAAATGGCCGGGATCATATAATCCCATCCTGATTTTTCATATCCCATTTTGTTCCAGTCAATGTCCAATGAACAGGACTGATCCTTTTTACTCCAATTGGCAACGGCAATAATCTGCTCATCCAAACCTATATATAAAGTAGCTTTCACCAGGCCATTGTTCGATTTCACCGTCATATTTTCATCCCAGTATGCGATCATCTTTTTGTCACCCATATGATATTGATCCCAGAATTTCCAAATCTCCGTTGGGTCGCCTGACCATCCTGCCCTGTTTGTTATACCATATACCATACCCCGCCATGGATTCCCTCCATCCTGAAGCATCTGGCCTGGTAAACCGAAAGGTATCCCCGATACTTCTATCAGCCAATGATCTGGCATGCGGTCGTAGTCTCTTCCTTCCCCAATCCAGACCAGGTCGAAATAGGGAAGCAGGTCCATATATAGATTCAGGCAGTTTGTATAACCTGCCCACTGGTTGAAATGGTTCCAGCTGTGAAGGTCCATCCGTCCTTCGGAACGGTTGTTATCGATAATTTTCCGGGCCCTGCGCAATGTAATTCTGTCGAGTGCTGAATCATCAATATACACGCCATCTATTTCAAAGTTACGAACCATCCAGTCGAGTCCCCCGATATAAAAATTATTCAACCGGCTATCCGGTGTTGTGATAACGGACAGATCAAGCTCTCCCCGAAACTTACCCTCTCCTATTATATTAAACCATGCGGGAATATAATTTTCGCGAAGGTTATTTTTGAGCCATTCTGCCGGTCCGTCTACATTTATTATGGTACGGGTTTCATTTCCGGGCCCGGGATATATCAATTCCCCCTGAAGACTGTTAAAAGCCCAGAATTCAGGCAGGTTCTTCGTTAGTTCACGGGTGGTATAATATAATTTCAATTTAATCCCGCGTTGATGAGCATCATCAACAAGTTGCCTGATCTCTTCCGAATTTTCATCCAGATAGGGATAATTGATAAAAGGATATAAATCTTCTGCATGATGGATATTCAAAATGTTCGCGCCGTTTATCCCTGCTGCATCCAGCTTCCCGGACGCACCCTTTGCTTTTCCACCATGGTAATAACGATCCCCGTACTTAATCTCCTTGTTTATGGTTTTGAATGGAGTGATCAATAGCTCGAAATCAAAATGCAGCACCTCACCTGCTTTTAATTCCCGCTGACCGGAAAATGCACTGACAAGTACTGTTTCTGCCTCTTCATTTATATTAACCCCGCCTTTGCCTCCGTTACCCCAGGAAGTGGGTAAATGCAAAGGTCCGAATGAATAATATATATTGATAAGTGGCCGTCGGTAATTCTGGGCCTTCCACTTGATTCTCAACCCTCCATTTACGTCTCCTATCCACAGCATATCCTGGTTTTTCGTGGTATCCCATTTCCATTCCCATGCGGGTGTCCTCACACCGCCTTCGTGATTTAACCCCATCATGTAATCAGCCTTTTCCTTATTCACGGGTATTTCCAGGCGGATATCATTAACTGTGAAAGTTTTTTTTGACTTTAAGCTGAGTTTATAATCTGTGAATCCGTCATATTCCATTTCACCACTTACAATTAACTCGCATTCATTGGATGAATTATGGACCATCCAGGAAATACCAGAAGGGCTCTGGCCTGTAAATATTATTTTTCCAGGCTTTAAATGAATGATTTCCCCGTTCTCCTGCTCAATGATAAACCGGAAAGGATGGTTGATAATCTGCCCTCCTTCAGCCTGAAGGTACTGGTTAGCGGGTTCAAAAAAACTCATGACCTTAGCTGGAAGCCCGTTTGGGCCAATATCCATGCTGCGCCCAAGTATTTTAAGCCTATTTCCTTCTCGCATTACAGGGTCAAATCCCCGGGTAATATTGTTGTCCATTCCAACAGTAGAATTCAGCCAGGCCATGCGTGAAAGGCGTCTGCCTTCATCGAATCCGTGGTTGGTGACCCTTTCGCCATGAACTTCAAGTTGTAAGGGAATAGATTGCATCATCCCATCGGCAATAACGGAGACACTTCCTTCATAGGTCCCTTCCTTCACATCTGTAAGGTCAATTCCCATCCATAAAGCCTGCAGACGATCCTGATACACCCTCACCTGTTTGGTAAATGGCGTCCCTTTTCCGGATATGCCACCTTTATTGAAGCAGGTCATCTGCTCAGAGACAATGCTTTTACCGTTTTTACTTGTAAGGTCTGATAAGCTTACTTCAAGATCTTCAATGGTATTTTTCAATGCCCAGATACCTAACTGGTATACCAGGTATTCTCCGGGCTGCGCATATACTTTGAATATATCTACTGAAGGATCATGCTCCAACCAGCTTACTTTTAAAGAATCGTACCATTTTATAGGATTCTCCCGGGTTTCAGGAAAAATATAGAATGGCCTATCTCCTATTCTGTCAGCATAAGTTTCCCTGGCATGTGGGACTGATATATAAAAATTCGTTTCCTTTTGTCCCCAGCTGGCTGAAATCAGGGTTAAAGAGAAAAGCATTAAGAAAAACCATTTTCGTTTCATTATATTTCTATTTCAGGGTGAGTTCTATAATGGTGGATATGAGATCCTTGGCTTTCGGGCATTATTTATTCTGTTACCGGCAATTGTTTTCCATCCTTAATATATTTTCCGACTTTTCGAAGTGTTTTTGCATCAATCTTCCTGATCTTCCCTTCATAGTCCGGTCCCACATCAATCGAAAAAATGTTGCCATACTTTACCGCACCCAGGTAATCCCTATAGAGATCTTCTGCCGGTTTGCAAAGATTATCATGTTCGGGCAGAGAATAGAACCACATGGCTCCTCCCTCATGTTCAGGCAGAATGGGATAGGTAAACTCAGCCACCAGATACCCCTGGTAGCTGGCCTCGGCATCCTTATTGTACTTACTGGTGCTTGCATCCCCTATATGCCCGGGCTTTCCCAGTTCCCTCAGGGAGAGTCGGCCTGCAGGCTCTCCATGGTTGAATCCTACAAAGCAATCAGGCTGGAATCCGTGTACCCAGTCCGCAGTTTCCTTGTGGTTTAGTCCACCGTCCCCAATAGCATGATCCATCCAGAAGAATTCTATGGGTCCGTAATCAGTACATAATTCCTTCAATTGGGCTTTTTTCATTTCAGGATTTTTGCTTTCTCCGGCCTTCCAGTTTTCCCCATCAACGGCACCTTCCCAGTTCCAGTCCCCTTCCGAATAATAAAGAGCCAGCTTTATTCCGTACTTATCACAGGATTTCCTGAGTTGCTTCAGTACATCTGTAGCGAGTGGACTATTCGTTACTTTTTTGTCCGTGGTCTGTGTGTCCCAGAGGCAGAAGCCATCATGATGTTTTGAAAGGAAGAGAATGTAGTTCATGCCTGCATCCCTGGCTACTTTGCACCATTGGTCAGTATCACAGCCCGTGGCTTTAAAATACGAAGCATTCTTATCCAACGTTGGAGTCCACTCCATGCCGTAGAAAGTACTGAAAGACCAGCAGATAAACATTCCGAATTTTAATTCTTTGATTTGATCCGCACGCTCCTTATCATCCATTTTCTCCGGTTGATTCTGTGCCATAAGGTTTGTGGCAGGCTGCAAGAAAATTATTACAAGCAGCAAAAAGAGGATTTTTTTCATATTAAGGCAGTTTAATGGTTATATCAATATCTTCAATACTATAGGCAGAGAACTCTTTGATTTGAGGTTCTCCAAGGTTTTTGTTTATTACCAGCCTCAGTGATGAGACCTCGACACCCTCAAGCCTGGCAATGAATTTATGCCCTATGCAAGTCCCTTTGCACAAATCTTTCCAGCCTCCAGCTGTTTTTCCCTGAACGGTAAACTCCCGCACTTTTTCACCGTGTTCAATCTCTTCCATTAGGACTAGCTGGTTAACTGTATGCATGCCATCAAGGTTCACGATGATTTTTTTTACTTTTCCTGATTTGCTGGCGAGGGGATTTGAAAATCTCCTGTCAATTTCATCTCCGAATTCCTTCAGCCGTTTAACATCCGGTTCGGGCATTAATCCATCAGGACCGGGAGTCACTCCCAGGATCAATGTTGTATTATGACCGACTGAATGATAGTACATTTCAAGCAGTTTGTCCAGAGGATTTATGATATGTTCCCTGTTGGGCTCCCAGAACCAGTCATGTCCGCCATTTCCCCGCAGGGGAGCATCGCTCATGGCAGGGATATAATACTGGCCTTCGGGATCACCTGTTTTCAGCAGGGCAAAATTGTTCCTGCTGATCTCTTTTTTTGCACTTTCACCAGCCCCCGTTGAAACAAAGGGGAATGTCCCCCAGCAAGGGTAGGGAACCATACCTGACTCACTTCCTCCCCAACGCATATCCGCTCTCTGGAGGTTATGGTAAAACAGGCTGTTGGGTTGGTATTTCTCAAACACCGAAAGCACATCCGGACCGCCCTGTTCCGGGCCGTGTGCCCCTCCGTCGAACCATACCATGGCCCAGTCTCCATACCTGGAAAAGACCTCTTCTACAATCCTTTCAACCATATCGTTGTAGTTTTTTTGCCGGTTTACGGCAAAGGAACCCTCTCCCTGCACCTTGAAATCATAGATGCCGTAATAAGAATTCCACCGTATTCCGATATATACGCCAGGAAGGATACCATACTTCTCGCAGGATGCTTTGAAATCCTTCAGTACGTCTCCATTTCCATCTTTCCATTTGAGCGCCTTCATGCAGTAGGGAGTTGCATCACTCTGGTGGAGGTAAAAACCTGTCTCATGGCTGACAGTGAGTATAGCTATTTTGAATCCTGCATCCCTGAGGGATCGTATCCACTGGTCGGTATCATAATGCTGAGGGTTGAAAATATTATAATCTTCTACAGGGGTGATGCGTACATCCTTCTGAACATAAAATTTGCCGTCAAAAGAATGCAGGTCAAGACAGACCAGTGCTGCCAGCTCAGCATCCTGCCAGGATAGCTGTGCCTGTGTGGGAACCGGGATAACATACTGGCCCCAGACCGGGTACCAAATAACCAATAGGAGAAATGTCAGATAAGTTTTTATCATTGTCCGGAATCGAGTTCCTTGATCCTGATATTTCTGTACCAGAGTTCCGATCCATGGCCCAGAAATCCGATATGGCCTGTTTTTCGCTTCAACCCGGGATGATCCTTTCCATCAAGGGTGCCATTCCTGATGGAATCTGCTATATCTCCGTCGACGATGGTGGTTCCGTTCAGGACAATCTTGATTTTTGTGCCATCCACGATAACCTCCTGCTCATTCCATTCGCCAACAGGCCTGAGGAATCCCCTCTTAGCTGGAATAACCCCATATACAGAACCATGGTACTGATAGGGCTCAAGCTTTGCATAAACCTCAGCTGTGTTATCAATCACCTGGAATTCCATCCCAATGTAGGCGGCATCTCCTTCCGGGGGGGTACGGATCCCCAGTCCATTGTTGGCGCCCGGGGTTAATTTGAATTCAAGGCGGAGATTAAAGTTGGCGTACTCCTTTTCCGTATACAGGTTCCCATCGCCACCAAGTTTCGGCTGGATTGAAATGGTACCTTCTTCGACTACGTGGTTGATTTTGTTGCCGATCCAGCCATCCAGGTTCTTCCCATTAAACAACAGCGCAAAGCCGGCTGCTTTTTCCTCGGGACTTAATTCTGCGCTTTGAATTTCCCTGACATAAACATCACGGAAAGCACAATCATTCCCATGTGCCTGCAGTTCTATCGCACCTGAAGGAAAGATAGGTATGCTTCTATCCCAGTAATTCTCCAGGATAACATTGTCAACAACCAGGACCCCGTTCAGGTAAACACTTACCCGTTCACCTATCATGGTGACCCGGAATGTATTCCAGTCAGGAACCACATTATCTGCTATTTGCAAGGGTTTACTCTGATTTTTCTGATTGTTGAAGAGTCCACCGCTACCAACCAACATCCCGGTATCAGCATGTGCTTTATCCCAGATCTGGACCTGGGGAGAACCGCGAAGATAGATCCCGCTATCCCCTTTCTTCTGTATTTTCCAATCCATTATCATTTCAAAATCCCGGTACTCTCTGACCGAGCAGATATTATCATAACCGCTTCCTCTGAAAACCAACATCCCATTCTCGACCTGCCAGTTCTTCCGCATTAGAATATCTGCCTCGGCTTGTTTCGAGGCTAGCTCATCTTTGTCCATTGCTGCCCTGGTAATGGGATTCTCAACAAGACCTTGCCAACCACTGAGGTCTTTCCCATTGAAGATGGACACAAAACCAGGGTCATCAGGCATGTTCTTCAGGTAAGTTTCTATATCTATTTTAATATAGGGACTTTCAGGGCCGGATATTATTTCCTTTGCTTTTGACAGTATCTTCCGCACATTATCCCCGTAAAGCCCGTCCTCTTTACCCGGTGTAGGCAGGGCAATACGTACTGCGGCCTCAACTGCACTCTGCTGGAGTTGTACTTCCCCAATGAATCCGGATACGAACATGAAACTCAGGAAAGTCTTAATATTGCCACAGGCAGCAATAAGCATGTTTCTCTGGTCATCGTCTCCGGCCAAAGGCATAATTTTCCTGAGCAAGAGGATCTTCTGGTCCGGTGTATGCAATGATCTGCTGACCTGGCTGACATAACCCCTGAAGGCAGGCTCAGAACAGGTAGCTTTGTTTACATCAAACAGATAGGGAATGGCTGTTCCATCTGTCCACTCCACAAGTGCTTGTATTGCAAGTTCCTTTGTTTCTCCCTGGCTATTATCGTAGGTATATTTTACCGTTTTTAAGCTTTTTTCTCCACCGATTCCGGAGAGAATCGGGATGTAGTCAATTTTATCCGAGGCATTTTCCATTGAGGAAAGTACCTTGTTGATATGTTTACTTTTATCCTCAGCCATATTCACAGATGAAATGACTGCCTGCTGAATTTCAGCAGTCCACTTGGGATCCGTCTCCTCACCCAGGAAATTGAGAAGAACATCCAGGTTCTTTTCAGTAACCACATTTTTTAAGCCTTTAACGGCGGAATAGCTAACTGCTTTGTTTTCACTTTTGGAATAATTCATAAGTATTTCGAAGAAATCAGGACTCCCTTTTGCTGCGAGTATTTCCAACATAACTATCTTGACTGGATCCGGTGCCCCTGGGATGCTCTCAATATAGGGTTTAATATCCATGGCGTTCGTCGAAGACAAAAGCGCCGCTTTGGCAGCGCTCAGATCTGGCTCTGCTCCATATTTTATCATGTGATTAACAATTTTAGCTGCCCCTGCTGAACCTTCTATGGCGGCAAGTGCATTGAGCGCTTCACAGCGTACTCCAGCCTCAGGGCTATCCATGTATTTGACAATGGATGGCAGTGCCGATTTTTCCTTCAAGGAAGCAAGCAGGAATAAAATCTCAGTCTGTATTTCAGGAGCTTTCATTTTGTCAAGTTCAAGGATCCATGGACCTGCGGGACTGGATATCTCCACCGCATAGTTTATGGCACTCATGCGGTAGGATTTATACTCATCTTTCATAGCCCCGACCAGCATAGGCACTGCTGCGCTTATGCCAGCATTATCAGCATAGATCTGCAGGGCATAGGATTTAAAATGGACCTGGGATTCATATTTACACTTTTTCATCAGTCCCTTGCAAATTTTATTGCTCAGATCAGTATTGCCATTATTGCCAAGTTCCTTTGCATATTCCAGCAATGCCATCGTTACACCAGTTGGTTCAGGCATATATTTTACAGATTTTGCAGCACCTGATAATGCCTTATATGACCCAGGGTCCCCGATTGATGCCAGCGACCTTAAAATATTACGCTGCAGATCTGTATCATTTTCCTGCCCCGACATATCTGCCAACAGGCTGGCGGCATTGTTCACCTTTAGCTCTCCCAGGGCCTTTACAACTTCCACTTTGGGTTTGCCGGATAATGAGCCAACTGCCGAAGTAAATACCTCTCCCGCTTTTACAGGATCAGCATTTTTTATGGCTGAGATCGCCGGATAACTTAGCATATCATCGGAAATGTAAGGTGCAAGAGCTTCCATCGTCGCAGTGCTGCCTATCCACTGCAACTGGCTCATAAAAAATGCCTGTACCTGCGGGTCACTATCCCCTATTGCAAACGCTATGTTTACTATCTCCCATTTTTCAGATTTCATGGAAGGCACATCTCCGCTTAAGTATTTGGAAAGACTTTCAATGGCAAACCGGGCCTGGGTATCATCTCCCTTTCCCGGAGGTACCACAAGGGAACAAATTTTGGTAAGTCCCTCCTCACCCAGGTTAAATGTTTCTTCTGCCAGCCTGTCACGTTGTTCCATATCAGAGACCGGCATCTGGACAAGCAGGTCTGCAATTTTCGTTTCCAGTGTCCTGTTATCCTGGGCAAAACTCACCTGGCTTATCATATAAAGAACCAGGAGGGTGAATAATCGAATATGTATCATTATAATGGTTTTTATGTCTGTTTTATTTATATCAGAACTCAAGTTCCCTGCTGGATATCCGCGGGCCTGTCTTATTCCGTTCGTCTTCAGGATATCCCAGTTCCCATGGATCAGGCCCTACCCATATGCTTTCGCGACCAATGATCCGGATTTTTCCCCTGGAATCGATTTCTATTGTTGCATAAATGGGATCTTTGTATGGAGCGGTATACTTTATGTATGGATATTTCTCATCAATCTCATTGCTGTACCTTACATGCTGGTAATCCCCTCCCATCCAATAATATGACATGCTATTGATCTGGACATAATTGATCCCGTTGATGGCAGTGGAATAATCGATATGATGATGTCCGCTGAAACAGGCAATTACCTTTTGCTTCCCGGATTTGAGCTTCGCTGATTCAAGTATTTTCCTGACTTCAGCCGCATTTTCAAGGCCTCCGGGATCTTCAATGCTCTGGTGTGAAAAAACCACAACCTGTGATTCCGTCATGTTCAGGTCCTGTTCGAGCCAATCAAGTTGTTTCGTTCTCATATATCGGGCATACCCGCTCTGAGGCGGATCTTTTTTATCGTTCCCGTCCAACACTATGAAATGGAATCCTTCGATGTCAAATGAATAATGCCGGGCTGGCATATCCAGGTAGCTGACAGTCTGATCCCTGCTGTACCTGTCACCTGTGTCATTGTCCGTATCATGGTTACCAAGAACGTGGAAGGAGAGACCTTCAAAAGATTTCCAAACATTCATAAAAGATGTATTGTAATCCTGTGGTTGTGTAAAATCCCCCAGTTGGATAATAAAATCCACATCCTTTTCATTCATTTCACTGACGAATACCTGAAGTCTCTGGTCAGCATCATGCATAACATCTTTATGCACATCCGCACAAATACCAAAACGTACAATCTTATGCTGGGAACATGATGCCGCAAGTAAAACCAGGAGAAATAGAATGGCTTTTTGAATTAGATTTGCCATGGTCCTCGCATGGGTTGGTTTATAAGAGCATTAGCCCCATCATCATTAATGAATACCTGGCTGACCGGATCAAATTCCAGCGATCTGCCTAATCTCAGGGCAATGACGCCAAGATTTACTACTGTACCTGATCTATGCCCGTTTTCCTCATTCAGGGCAAATTTCTTGCGGGTTCTTACAGCTTCATGGAAGGAGGTTATCCGCGGCTCAGGATCGGGCAGGGATGCAACCAGCTTCTTTACATTGGGTATGGTGGATTCAAAGTTCTTGTAAACCTTGCCAGACGGTCCCTCAATATAAGCTGCATTTTTGTCCCTGTTCTCTCCGTCAAGTATAATCTTGCATCCGTCAGCGTATGTGTATTCTATCCTTCTCCAGGTACCTACTGCATCATAATGCTGCTGTGGTGCATCAATATCTATCTTTACAGGGGATGTTTCATCCTTGCCCAGCATATATTGTACCGGGTCCAGGTAATGCTGCCCCATATCTGCCAGTCCCCCCCCATCATAATCCCAGTAACCCCGGAACTTGGAATGTACCCTTTCCGAATTATAGGGTTTGTATGGTGCCGGTCCGAGCCAGAAATCATAGTCCAACCATTCCGGTACAGGCATGGGCTGCAGGTTATGCTCACCTTTCCAGTAAAACTTCCAATTATATCCGGTGATGCCGCTTACCGTAAACGTTAAAGGCCATCCAAGGGCACCGCTGTCAATAAGTTTCTTAAGTGGTTCCACGGTCGTGCCCAGGCCATAAAACCCACCCCTGAACCGGAACCAGGTATTCAGACGGAATATCCTTCCTGTCCGCTGAATGGCCTCCACAACGCTTTTGCCTTCGCCTATGGTTCGCGTCATGGGCTTTTCGCACCAAATATCCTTGCCAGCCTCAGCTGCCATCTTTGACATTATTCCATGCCAGTGGGGAGGAGTAGCAATATGAACGATATCAATATCAGGCTGTTGCAGAAGTTCCCGGAAATCATGGTATGCTTTGACGCTGCTATCCACCTTGGCGAGGGTGCTGTCAAGCCTTTGTTTGTCTACATCACAAAGGGCAACGAGCCGTCCCTCTCTACCCAGGTGATTGCCGTTACCTATTCCCCCACAGCCTATAATTGCTTTCGTGAGTTCATCGGAAGGAGCAATATAGCCTGCTCCCCCGAGTACATGTCGTGGAACGATTGTAATTGCTGCGGCTGCAATCGCACCTTTCTTGAGGAAACTACGCCTATCAAGGTTGTTCTTTTCTTTCATAGAATGAATATTTCAATTGTAATGACAGTTATATAATGCAAGTTAATATTTATCAAAAATGTTCTGGAAACAGGGAATTGGCCCGTACAGGTTCCTGAATACTCCCCTCCTGCTGAGCTTTCACTCTTTTGTTTTCTATTAGCTCTTCAGTATCCCCCGGATTCACATACCATTCACTTGTTTCATGGCTTTCAGTGAATATTTGCATGGCTTCTTCGACAATCCTTTTATTGGAAGCAGCGACGTCCTCATTACATGGAATGTCTGTTAAAAGATCCCATAATTGCATGGGTTTATCAGGATGTTCCCTGAAGGCAAACCAATTCCTGAACCGGGCGGCCTGGGCATGTGCCCCGAAAGATCCATTCTCCCAATAAAGGTATTCATGAAGAGGACCTTCCACTGTCGATTTTTCCATCATAAGAGGAAGTAGGCTAATGCCATCGGTAGCTGGTTCATCAATCCCGGCAAGATCACAGGCAGTAGCCGGAAAATCATACAGGGCAACCAGTTCCTGGCTGGTCCCTGGTTTTATTTTACCCTTCCAGTTCACAAAAAAGGGTACACGGACACCTCCGTCCAATGGAAGAAATTTCCCCCCTCTCCAGGGGCCTTTATTATCAAAAAGAGAATCATTCTCCCAGCGTTTCCGGTCAAAGTATCCCCAATGTGAATATCCGTTGTCGCTTGCAAAAAACAGAATGGTATTCTTCATCAAGTTGAGTTCATCCAGCGTTTCCATGATTTCCCCTACATGACTATCTAAATGTTCCATCATGGCGGCCCATTCCTTATGCTTCTGGTCCCACGGCATATCTTTATATTTTCCCAAATCAGGAGTTATGCACGGACCATGAGGCAATTGTGTGGCATAGTACAGAAAGAAGGGATTATCCTGTTGATCCCTTATAAACTGTATTGCTTTACGATGAATATAATCCTGAGAATTTATCGCCCGTGATGGATCATCGACACCATCCGGAATCAATATTCCTTTCTCATTATAGCTGTGTAGACCCTCAGGGGTTCTGGTATGCCTGTAGGTTCTCTCCATGTCAAAACCGTAGTTCTCAGGAATGGAAATGGCCCTGCCATTTTCCATCAGATAGTGGGGATAATAGCCATGGGCCCTGAGCTGATCATAAAAGCCAAAAGAATAGTCAAAACCCTGTTTGTCCGGTGTACCCGCTGTTCCGGGAAGGCCTATCCCCCATTTTCCGACCATACCTGTAGTGTAACCCGCCACCTTAAGCATTTCAGCAACCGTGATATCTACGTCATCCAGATGATCCTGTTTTCTTACAGACCTGTTATTTCTGATCCTGCAATGTCCCATATGATTTCCTGTCACAAGGCTTGCCCTGCTGGGCGCACATTCCGGTGAACCCGAATATGCCTCGGCAAAGAAGAGTCCATCATTCATCAATTTATCCAGGTTGGGTGTAGCAAATTGTTGCTGGCCCAAACCACTCAGGTCATAATAGCTCATGTCATCAGCCAGGATGAAAATAATGTTGGGCTTCTCATTTTTATTTATGCTGCAGGAACTGATAAAGATGAAAGCCAGACAGATAATGATATTATTAATGAATACTATCCTGAAAGATCTCATGAGTTCTATTTCTTTTTCAAATCAAATTCTGCCATGACCGGGTAATGATCAGAAAGGTAATGATTTTCTTTTCCATTGCAGACCCTCGCACCGGTACATTTAATTGATAAGTCGGGAGAGGCAAGTATATAATCGATTCTCTCGAGACGGGACACAAGATTTTCATCAGATTCATTATTAACCGGTCCCAGGACACGTCCAGGGAAGGAGCCCCTCTCTTCAATGCCACGGGTATAAGGCCGGCAAACATCGATCAGCGGGAAAGCCAGCAGGGCAGACATTACTGAATAATCGAGGTCTCCGTAACTCAGGTTCCCTTCTTCAATCCCCTTGTCTGGTTGCCGTTCATTCAACCTGTTCAACAGTAAACCATTGGGATCATAGAGGTCTGCATCATATGGCGAATGGCTGTTAAAATCTCCCAGGACCATATAATGCTGATTGTGTTCCCTCACACTGGCAAATTTATCCAGCATAATAGCTACCTCATCTCGTCGAAAAGATATACTTCCGGGATGAAAATGTATTACAAAGACATCAATACCCTTGACAATACAATGCAGGGCCCCGTGGTGCATTCCATCCAGGATCTTTTCCTTAACCATAATCGGGTATTTGGATGTCAGTCCCACACTATACCCGGTAATTTTCAAAAGCACTGAATATGAATGTCCCCAGGACAGGGCATCTTCCTCAAGTTTCACCGCGGTATATTTACACAGTTCCTGCAGAGCAACCATGGATGGTTCCTGTTTGTTAATCCACTCACCCACTTCAGCCCTCCTGACTTCGTCTTCTCCCCAATCATATCCATTCCAGATATTATAGGTAATGACCTTGAATTGAGTATTCTTTTCCTGGGCAAGAGCCGAAACTGAGAAAATAAAAATAGCAACAGCAATCAGACTTTTTCTCATTTCGTAAATGTTTATTTTTTCAGTCTTACATATATATAATATGCCCCCTGCTGCCTGCCTTCTGCATCGATCAACCATGCCCTGACCTTGTTTGGACCTGGTTGGAGATCTAGTTCAAAAAGCGCAGATACATCTTCCGGACCGATTTCTTTTTCCTCCTCCCTGTCTCCCACCCTTAATACTACTTTCACAGCAGGTATTGACTTTCCTTCACCCACTCGAACAGGAATGCCATTCATGAATATATCACTGCTTTCTTCCGAGGGCAAAGAAGCCCGGATCGGGTGGTTAAGCTCTTTGGGCCATCTCCGTACATCAAATTGATACATGCCCTCAACCCCTATTTCCACAGGCCAGAACCCCGAGTTGGCTGCACCCTGTACCACGTGTCTCTGGCTCCATATATGGGGCTGGATATGATCAAGGATCAGTGCATCGGAGGTCAGCCAGGTTTCATCATCATGGACTGAACCGATAAGCGGACGGGGATAAGGGTGATATCCCATTTGCAACTCATTCCAATGATCTTCATATTTCTTTAACAGCGCTGCAACTACATCAGGATACTGTTCCGAGATATCATTTTTTTGTCCAGGATCAGCTTTTATTTCATACAATTCCTTGCCGTTGACAAAACGCCATTTTTCCGTTGCAAGCACTGTATTCATTCCTTTTACCGGGACTTCTCTGACATTTTGCACATGCATCAGGATAAGCCTGTCATTCCAGTCTCCATCTTTATTTTCAAGCAACGGGACCAGGCTCCGACCATCGAATGGAAGGTGTCCCTTTTCCGGCATAGTAAGATTACAAAGATCAATCAGGGTTGGAAGCAAATCGGTATGTGCGGTTAAACGCGCAATGTCAATGCTCTGGTCAATTCCGCCTAATGGCCAGTGGATAAAACATGGCACCCTGTGTCCCCCTTCATATACAGACCCTTTCCCTCCCCGCATACCCGCGTTGAATACCTGGGTTCCGTTTGCCGAACCGTTATCGGTAAGGAAGATCAGGATTGTATTCTCGTCAAGTCCTTTCTCCGAGAGGTATTCCCTTATCCTGCCTAAATTAAAGTCAAACCGGCTCAGGGTTGCATAAAGGTCTTTTGTGTCCCCCCAAGGGGTACTTCCCGGAATGTCGAGGTCTTCATAAGGTTCGCGCCATTCCATTAATACATTCATGGGACCATGAGGAACATTGGTGGCAAGGTATATGAAAAAGGGTTCATCCCTTGCCTGCCCGATGAATTTCATGGCCTCATCAAAATAGATATCGGCCGAAAAACCTTCAAATTTCTCCCATTTACCGTTTCGCCAGTAGGAATCATTCATCTTGTCATTGCCCCAGTAGTCACTGGATGTTCCCGTGCCGCCGTCACCATGTCCAACCCATTGATCAAAACCGCGGTCAATAGGCCGATATGGATAATTGCGGCCCAGGTGCCATTTACCGAAATGACCGGTGCGGTAGCCCGATGCCTTAAAGAATTCAGCCATAGTAGTCTCTTCCCTGTTCAGGTGATTGCGCGAATAAACGGTGGTACGGACATGGGTTCGGTCAGACATTCTGCCCGTCATTAAAGCTGCCCTGGTGGGAGAACAGAACGGGTTGACATGAAAATCGGTAAAGCGAACACTCTCGCTGTACAACTCATCCAGGTTTGGTGTTTTGATGATGGGATTGCCATGACAGGCAAGGTCGCCGTATCCCTGGTCATCGGTCATGATAAGGATCACATTGGGTTTGTCCGTTCCAGTATACCCGCTTTGGGAGCATGAGCATACAGCCATTACCAGAAAGCTGTACAGTAAACAATAATACGGAGCGAGCAGTCTTCTCATGTTTCTGGATTAAAAGTTTTTCTCTTTCCCAAGAATTGCCTCCTGGAAATGCTTTGGTTCCAGGTTTCGTTCACTCTCAAACAGAGGTTTTTCCTCGATGGTACCATCAAATCCGGGTGGACCAAGCAGGTACCTGGCATCCTTGCCGGTTTTAAATACGATCACACTCTCTCCTGTTTCCTTATAACGCACAGACTTCCCTGATCCTGAAACCTCCCAAATGGCGGGCTTCTGACCGGGCCACGGATTTTGCAGTCTGCATTCATTCCCGGCAAGACTATGGATACCTAGTGCCGGAATAACTCCGTCCTCCTGTCTCATGGCAGAAACAATAAATGAGCCTTCAGTATGGAGGGTAAAAGCCACAGGCCATCCACCGGGTGTGGCAGGGAATATTCTGATCTTGCCTTCATGGCTCTGAAGCAGCATCTCGTTGACAGCTGCGCCCAGGGAACCCAATGGTTCAAGTCCACATTGAACGAAAGGTCCGGTTGGAAGTCCTGAGCTGTTTGATCCTGAATAACTGTTCCTAGAATCATAGATATAATCCCTCTGGGCTGAAAATTCAGGCCTTTTCAGGGAATCTGCATAAATAGAATGTATATGCCAGTGATCAATATTGTAGAAGAGTCCCTGGGGAAAATGCTGCAGGCGCCTGATGCTGTTGGTAATCATCTCCAGAGATTCATCCGCCATACCAAGTCGTGCAGCTACAATCGGGTCCGGTGTGATGGCATTTCTGAAGTCAGGGTGTAGCTTAATAAGCCTTGCTGCAGCATTGAAGTACCTTGAGCCTTTCTGATCAATACCAACCAGTCCGGCTGGAAATACAATAGATGTATTACCACTAAAATGAAAGATCCAGTCTCCCGTTTCCTCCTCCCCAGGATAGACCGAACCATCAGGATTAAAGGCAAGTTCAAAGACTTCACCCACACCGGGAACAACCCGCATGGGGGGATCCCACAAATGATCTATCACATGCTGCCAATCTTTCTGTTTCAGCTTATCAGTCTGGAGTATCCTGGACGCTGTGATGCAATTTTTGAAGAGGGAGGCTATCATATTCCGGTCCGTAATTGGATTACGAAGGTTGTTTGCCCTAGGACTCTCATAAGGCTGGGAAGGATCTATATAAAATTCATTTTTTTCTTCATCCCACTGCAGTGTTTCCAGGTAAAACTCGGCAGCCTTCTTCATAAAAGGATAAGCCTTGGATTTCAGGAATTCAACATTGCCTGTATACTTATAATAATCCCAGAAGAAGCCCGCAACCTGTGAGGCAGGTGTAAAATTATTCAGCATATCTGCCCGATCCCAGAAGGTCATACGCCCCTCATAATCATGAGCTTCACTCCACAGGATGGAGTTTTTGGCTCCACGCATCTGAGCATGTTCTTCAGCCTCAGGCATCAACCTGTAGTATGTATTAATATACGGTTCGAGAAGGTCGTAATCACCCGAAGGAAGAATACCCCAGTATATCTGTTGCATATTCCAGTGATGGGGAGTCACCCAGTTCCTGATGTCATGGTTCCAGGTAAAAATGGCAGCATTGAAAAGTGCGGGGTATCTGCCCCTGGAGGATGAGGCCAGCAGGTATCTCTTGAAATAATAAATATTCTCAATATAATCATCCGGAAGATGCACGAAGGACCTCTGCCAGAATGATTCCCACCACGTTTTGTGGCTGGATTTCATTGCTGTGATCTGAGCTTTTGTGATTCCTTCAACCATGGACTTAACCTTTTGCAGTGGTTCATCGGTCTCATTTGAAGTTGCCACCGCAACAAGAACAGAAAATCCTCCCGATGCAAAGGCCTCAGTTTCCAGTTCTACCCGGTGGCTGCTGATTACTTCCCCAAGATTGTTCTGTCCTACCAGCCTACAGGCAAGGGCAAAATCCAGGTCGTCAAATTCTTCCGTCAGGAAAATAACAGATCCGTCCACTCCCGTTTCTGCCTTTCCCAGTCCAATTTCCGGATCACTCTTATAGCCACCGTACCATCCCGGGAAGGCACGGCTTCCCCAGCGCTCCAGTCCCACTCTTACCCTGGAGCCATCAAGGTACCTGCCGTCTTCGGTTTTTTCGCATTCAATGAGCCAGATATTGTCATCCACAGCGACTACTGATTTTACCCGGACAGACATGAAAGGGGACTCTGCAATAAAAGAAGCCTCCGCATCATTAAGTGACAGCCTGCCTTCAAAATCTTTAAGGTGTATCCAGTCAAAGCATGGAGCACCAAAATTTATATCAATCCGGCCACAGGAACGGAGTACCATCCTTGTCTCCTCATTTGGCCGGTCATAAGTGTCCGACTTGTTAATCTGTATTTTCAATCCGTCGGGAGTACACCAGATCATCCCTCCAAGGTCTCCGTTGCCTAAGGGAAAACCTTCGTATCCCTCATAAGCAGGAGATAGGTAGACGATATCATGCTTTAATAAATAACTCTTCCTGTCAATTTCAAAGGGTAATTCCGGAGGAGGGCTCTGTGCCCATGTTAACCCGTTCAAAAGAACAGATAAAAGGACAAAAAAAACAGTTCCTGGCAGGTTAGAAGAACGAATCATATAGGCAGCATTTTGGGGGTTATTTTTTCGTCAGGCTGATAAGGTTTCTTTCCCTCAGTTCCTTCAGTCCATTTTCCCATCTGCCTGCAGCAGCCCACATGTAATAGGAGAAATACATCTTATTCTTCCTGGTAATGTGGATCCATGGCTGGAATTCAACATAATTATAATGCGATGCAGGATTAAGGGTATGGTTCATGTACATATGCATGAATTCAGGCTGGTCTACGGGAAATGCCCCGACGAACCCGATGTTTTCCCTGGTATCATACCCGGCGTTCCATCCTTCCTTCATATTGAATATGCGCCCATAATAAACTTCCTTATTCATCCGGTACTCCTGTATTCCGTCCATGTCGGGGATCACAAAAACATCTTCCATTCCATGCTCCTTTCCTATCGTCAGGATGGGCTGGGGACCGATAATGTTTGCCTCGGGATATTTAAAATCGAGTTTATATTTGACTTCAAGGAGAGGTGAATTACCGTACAGGGTAAAAACCTTTTCCAGCATATTTCCATAAAACTCTGCCTTCATTCTTACACTGACACTACCCTCACCACTTTTTATGATTTCTGCATCATACACTTTATGTGATTCCATGCTCGCGCCACCCAGGAAATCCTCGAATCCGCCATATGGATAGAACCTTCTCTTTCTGAATGGCCCCCTGTCGTCGACCGGTTTTTCAGGCCAAAGTTTAAAGAGTACATTATCATCCTTGCTTTTTACAATGTATTCGATCACGCGTGCCCCCGTGGCGAGTAGGGTGACCATTACGCTGTCATTCTCCATCCGGTATTCTTTGACACCGTCCTTATTCAAATCGATTTCATAAATTTCAGGATTTCCTTTCTGATCCTCTACGCCCATCTGGGTTATGGTTTCCGCTTCCAGCGCTGAAGCAGTGACTTGGTATTCCCCGGCCGGAACATCCAGGTGGAATAAAATCTCTTCGTAAGCACCCGGCGGTATGTTGCAAATCCGTTCTTCTTCCAATATTATCCTGCCGGGATTTTTCTTTTCTGTTACCCTGACCTTCAGGGGAAATGAAGTCTTCGTGGTATAATTATGGATGGACACAGGATATTCCACAACCGGAGCCTGCCCATATAACAAGCGGTGAGCAGTAATAGCCGGGGGCAGTTCTATCTTTGTCATTGTGGATTTTTTCTTCCCCTCCCACTCAAAGTCAAGAGCTATAGGTTTAGTTTTACCCATGGCTTCCTTGCTAACCCTTAGGGATAAATGCATCATTTTTTCGCTTTCGGCCGGCAGGCTTATCTCCGCAAACTCCAAATGGTCAGTTTCCAGGCCTGGGGGAAGAACAATTTTCAGATCCCCGGTGATGGACCGCTTATGGGAATTTATTAATGCCAGGTGCAGATCGTACCCATCCATCCATGCTTTTATACTAACCTTGTCCATGAAATACTCCTCGAGGAAAATACGGTCTAGAAGTAAAACCTGTAGTGCATTACGAAACAAGCCGGGCCCCATCATTTTACCGGCGGGAAGAACTGCCACTGCCTTTCGGTTCTTGATGGCCGACATCAGGCTTTCTCGGTCCAGCGGATTGCCCTTTTCTATGAACAATACCATGGAAGCGGCAGCACCATCTTTTAGATTGCCGGTGCGGTGTACGAAGGGGATGTCTTCCCTGTCAATTTGTTCCTTGTTGCCTTCGGTCCCAACAAAACCGTCGAACTGGTATGGATCTGCAAGGCTATCAAAAACCTGTCTGAAAACCTGTCCATTCTTTTCCCTGATGAATTTCAGGTAGTCTGTGAGTGTAATATTTTGTTCCTGAAGCCCTTCATAGTCCTCGCATCCGTAAAGGAAACAGCTGGTACCTGAAATATAAGATAGCGTAGTGGAACCAACATCAGCATAGGCCGGGTTGCCTACCTCATCCATCCATCCCGAAATTTCATCTTTCGCCCTGTAATCATTGTATCCGCTGAAGATAAACCAGGAGTTGCCTTCATTCATACCTTTTCCAATAATTTCAAGTGGATGCCCGAATGTTATCCCCACAGATTTGTAAGTCGTTTCAACACCCATCCAGCCACGGTGAAGATCAAAGTCCGACACTATCCTTTTTGTGTTTTCAAGCAAATTATTAAAAGCTTCCTGGTCTTGCTTTCCAGGGGAGATGACTACGAATATTTTACTGCTCCCCTTCTCCAGGTAAAATGCATCCACCGGGTAATAATCAGAGGCCTCGAACTGGTGGCTTGATATCTCGCTCTTCCAACGGTTCACCCGCCCTGCCAGGGATAAGAGTTTCTCCCCGGCAGGAGAACCCGACGAGGCATAAACCAGCAGGTTGCCTTCTTTTAATTTTTTCTCCATTTCGGCAACTGAAGGCTCGATTATAGTGGTGTAAGGAGTCCCGAGAAGGCCAGTAACAAATCCTTCCTGCAAACTTAGGCCTGGAATCTCCAGCTCTACTGCCATATCCACTTTATTCTGTGCTATTGTTGCAGGGACATCTTGCACTTCCATTTTAAACAGGTTACCATACCTGTACCACTCGTGGTAACTATCATGCCAGTAATCGGTATAGCCGTTAAACCGGATTTTTTCCGGAATTGAATTTTCAGGGACACCTCTTGATCCTGTATACTTGTACTGATCCAGCTTCTGTGCATGCA
>RCNC010000544.1_pt1 | contig 24108 bp, 18 predicted proteins | sample 2041301 | NCBI WGS metagenome assembly RCNC01 (sample SAMN09708231, study PRJNA481090) | Marine sediment metagenome, whole genome shotgun sequencing project. | biome: marine sediment; feature: ocean; material: sediment; isolation source: Sewage treatment plant 13A marine sediment (STP13A) ...
TCAATCTTGTCCATACGAACGATGACTTCCAGTTGAAACGTCTGTTCCTGCGGATCCACGGGCTCGGTTGAGGAGCCTGGCAAATTCAACTCGAGAATTGCCAAACGCGAGAACACCGCTGTGATCAGCAGGAACGGAACCAGAATAACCATCAGGTTCATAAAAGCCGTGATGTTGAGTTCGGCCGTGTCTTCGTTCTGACGACGACCGCCTCTGCGGCGAAGACTCATGCCTACGCTCCAGCCTTGAGAGAACGTTCGGTAACCGCGTTCAAGAACTTAACGGTTGCCATCTCGAGGCTATCCACCAATTGATTGGTCTTGGTTTGCAGCAAGGCATGCACCAATAGCAACGGAATTGCGACCATCAAACCGAATGCGGTCGTGTTCATCGCAACCGAGATAGACGCGGACAGCAAATCCGCTTTATCAGCGGGGTTCGCATTCGATACGGCGGTAAACGCGCGGATCAGACCGATAATCGTGCCCAGCAGGCCCAACAACGTAGCGATGTTTGCGAGCGTGGCGAGATAGTGTGTGCGCTTCTCAAGCCGCGGCAACACTTCCATCATGCTCTCTTCCATTGCTTTTTCGATGTCGTCTCTGTGTCGCGCAGACTTCACGCGATAAAGACCGTAGGTCAGGATCGATGCGATCGCAGCTTTCGACTTAGTCGTTAGCTGAGCTGCTTCCTGGAAATTACCGGCCTTAAGAAACGGCACGATTTTCTTCCAGAGCGAACGATTGCTCGCGCCTGCCATTGTTAGATACGTCCAACGCTCGATCGCAATTGCGACGCCGATCGCGAATACAAACAGAATCGGGTACATGAAAGCACCACCGTCCTGAAAAAAGGACACTATTGTGACCATTGTCTTGCTCCTCTAGTTTTCATCTTCATAAAGCGGGAGGGTCATCAGACCCGATCGCGGCTAAAGCCGCTCCCACAAATTTTCTCTTTACTCTTCTTCAGTTTCACTTCCGCCGTTCAGGTCGTCGTAATAGTTGACCTGACGATTAAATTCTTCTCTGTCCAGGGGTGCCAAAACCTCGTCCAACAAAGTATTGACCGGTTTTCCCTGCATGTCTCCCGGCTCCGACTTCTGCCAAGGCACGATGTACAACACGGTTGGCAATTCCGAGTTACCTGTAATCTCCGTACGTCCCAAATCGATACTGTCCATCACGTATCCGCCACCTTCATCCCGTGTCACATCTGTTGCTAACGCAGCAGAGGACACAGCAGGTTCAATCTCTTCGCCTTCGTCCGCTGGCACCGCGGAGGTATCCACCGCAGGTTCCAGCTCCGCAGACGTGTCTACCGCGGGTTCCAGTCCGTCCAGGTCATCCGCCTCTTGAGCAAAGGTGGCAAACGCCGCCAACAACATGGCCAGCATGAATCGGGGGCCGAAAACCGTTACTTGTTGTCTTGGTCTCATGTCCGTCATTCCGCCACGTTTGCCGTTTTCTGAGCCGCTGCTACGCGGCGTCTCAGGTCAGCAATCCACTTCTCGACTTGCTTGTCCTCACCGACAAGGGATTGATATTGCTCAAAATGCTTCAAAGCTGTATCCAGGCGTTGAAAGTAGAGTTCGTTTAAAACGCCGAGGTTGTAGTGTGCCAAGGCGTAATCGGGTGACGCTGTGACGGCCTTCAAATAAGCGGCTTCTGCTTCAATAAAATTGCCAGTTTTGCGATATAGCATGCCTTGTTGGTTCAACGCAGGCGCATATGACGGGTTCAGCGCCAAAGCGGCGTCAACAGAGGCCTGCGCAGCTGCATCATTGCCATTATTGATATGAATAATCGCCAAATTCACATGTGCGCCCGGAAAACCCGGATATCGCAGCAGAAACTCCTTGAAGCGCAATTCTGCGTCAAGATAGTCGCCAGCCGCCATTACCGAGGTTGCCTGTTCGAACATTGTCAGCGCTTGTGCAGGTACATCACGTTGAATCTGAGCCGGAACGTTTGCCTTGGCCTCCGCCATTCCCTGTTGCTGTGGCGCGGCATCTGGCTTGGTTGCAGAGCCTCCACAAGCAGACAGCAGCAACATCGCTGCTAGCAACGACGCTGATGTTACTGAATTTCGACTAATACAACGTTGTGACAACATCTTCACCACGCTCCGCTTTCGAGTATCTGGCAGGCATAAGGCTAGCCAAACGGTTAAAACTTTTCTGGACCCATTCGTCATAAACGCCATCTGGTGCCCTATCCGTATTGGCCATATAGAGTTCGATAGCCTTTTCCTCAAACGGATATATTTGTTCTTCAAGCAATAATTCGTACTGTTCCAGCGCCGCCGCATCGAGATTCTGTGGGCGTTCTGAATTCATCAAGTCGGCGCCAAAGGTTTCGTAAACTTCAGCGAGTCGGAACGTAGCTGCTGTCGTAACTTCAGCAACGCCGTAATTCGCCGACTTCGTGTACACCTCTATGGCTTCTTCCATCCGCGCTCGTTTTACTTTCAAACTTGCTGCCAATGGCTGCGTCAGTTTTACGACTTCAAACTGTCGCCGTACGGGGTCAGCCAGTTCGAGGGAGGCAATTGCGGCCAGGTAACGCGTTCGATCCGAGCGTTGTGCGCCAGCGGTAGCGTCAACGCTAATCAGGTCTTCAAGCAGCGCAAATCGTTCCTGTTGCGAACCGCTCTGCTCAGCTATTTCTAACAATCTGTAACGTGCCTCTATCGATTCCGACAAAGGATTTGGATAACGTTCGATGATGTCTCCAAGCACGCGTTGTTCGCTGCTGATCGCAGCACTTTGCTCATACAACTCCGCAGCCTGCCAAAGCGCTTCCCTGCGTACCTCTTCGGTACTGGCCTCGGCAACCGCAATGCGCTCAAATTCGGCGGCAGCGTCCGCGCTGCGGCCGGCGCTGGAATAGGTCACAGCCAGTTTCTGATTGATGTCGTTGTTGAATTCACTATCCGGATAATCTGTGCGGAACCGCTCCAGCGCACCTGATGCGCGATCCCATGCACCCATGTTGATCAGGACCGCAGCCGCGTCGTACTCGGCCGTCGCGCGGATATCAGAATCAGGTACCACGACACCCAGACGCGAAAAATGCCCGACAGCTTCTTCATCAAAGCCCATATCACGTGCCAGCTCGCCCTGTTTGTAAATAGACGAGGCGATTCGATCGCTGACATCTTGTTCTGCCTCAACATCGTCGACGGGCGTAAAAACCTGCAGTTTGTAATATGCCTGCTCGGCCTCGGCAAAATTCTCGAGATCAAACTGCGAATGCGCGATTACCGTCCAAGCGGTACGCGCCAGAGCCGTGTCGACCGGTGGTTGTTTGTTGACAACCGCCTGTCCTACCGTAATTGCGAGATCGAATTCTCGCTGGGCGAACAAGTCTTCGGCGACCGTCGTTAAAATTGCTCCGGACTCGGGATGCTCCGGGTAGGTATCGGCGAAAATCAGACCGCTGTCCAGGTAACGGCTATGCCATATAGCCTTTAGCTCCGCATCCTGCGGCTCAGTTAGAGTTAGCTCATATTCACGATATGCCAGGATAGCCGCGTAACCTGCTTCAGCAGACTCGTCGTGAAGCGGATAACGGTAAGCTGTGCGTTCGTACTCGTCAGCGGCCTCATCATAAGCCTTGCTCTCAAATAAGATTTCCGCGAGTAAGAAGTTGGTACTCGCACTGCCTTCCTCATTTGGAAAGTAGTCGAGATACTTGCGATACCATCGAGCAGCTTCCTGATAGTCCGCCGGTTCCCCACTCTTCTGCGCCTCGGCATGCGAATACTGCGCGAGATCATTCAGATTTTCCTTCAGGTATTCGTCAACCGCCGAATTTTCTTCTCTTGCGTTGCTGGTCCAGTATTCGCCTTCTAAACCATAACGATCGACGTAGTCTTTTTTCGCTTCCAGCACCAAAGTGGGGAAACCACCGAGCTTGTACGCCTCAATAACTTCGACTTGCAATAGCGGTGACTTGGAATGATTAGGGTCTTGATCAACAGACGCTTCATAGGCCTCCGCAGCGTCCACAAAGCGCTCCTTCTCGAGATACAGGTCGCCGAGGTTGCGGTAGATAACGTAACTAAACTCAGGGCGGCCGCGACCAGCAAGATAGCTATCGATACTCTCCGAACCCTCAAGATAGGAGAATCCAATACTCAATACACGGAACGTATCTTCGACCAACTCCTGATCAGCACGCGTCATTTCTTCGAGACGGTATTCACCGTCTTGCCATTGCATATCACTGATTTTGCGATCGAGTAATTCGAAGAACGGATCAAGACTCTCTTCATACCAGGCGAGCTTGAATTGTGACCAGCCGAGCTTGTATAGCGACTGCTCGTAAAAACGCGAGCTGGGACCGTACTCAACGACATCGCTGTACGCGATTTCGGAGTCATTGTATTTCTTGCGTAAGAACAACATTTCGCCGCGGCGAAACTGCACTTCATCAATCAGCGGCGTGTCCGGATATTGGTCTACGAGCTTGTTAAGAACTTCCAAAGCCTCGTCAGTACGCCCAACGGTTTCATAGGCCCGACCCAACTGATACATCACGGTGTCGTTGCGACGGTAATTCGGAAATTCCTCGAGTAACTGCTCGTACATTTGCACGGCGCTGTTGTAGCCAGAATTATCCATATCCTCGATATTCTCGACCAGCTGTGCCTCTTCGGTCGCATCGAGTTCCAAGTCGCCAAGCCGGCGCATCGCTTCCGCGCGCTGATCCGGATCATCTACAGCAAGCTCGAGGAATTCGCGATAGTTGTCACGTGCGAGATCCTTACTGTGCACGATCACCTTGCCGGGACGAATTTCTACTTCTTTACCGTCCAGGCTCCCGATCGTGTCGCCAACCTCAACATCCGCACGCGCGCGCGGGGCTGTCGATAGACTGACACCGATTAACAATAGGAAAAGTGCGGCACGAATTGTCATTCTAGTGCATCTCCTGCAATTGCCGCCTGATCATAAATTGCGGCTAACGCAAATCGTGCTTGCAACGTATAAGTATCCAATCGTCGCTTCTGCGCCTGCAATTCTTCTACGGCAATGTCTCGAAGCAAATTACCCTGAGCTAGCATCGCGTCGCTGACATCAAGCTTCATGCCGTCAATGCGTGGACTTAGCCCATAAACGCGTTCGCTGAATTCCGCGAACTTGACTGGCTCGTTACGCATAGTCTCGTCGATCTGACGGCGCGCGCGCTGTGTCTCAACCAGGGACTCACCGGTTTGTCGTAAATTGCGCCGGATTTTCCACAGGCGACCACTAAATTCGCGCTCCAATTCCCACTGCAGCACGCCTTTCAACAATTCGATTTTGTCACGAACTTCGACTGCTTCAGGAATGTTGGCTGCCAGTGCCGGTGTGTCTTCGAGGGCGATAATTTCGCCCCACAATTCAAACTCTCGTTCGTCTGAGAGCGCCAGCCAGTCGTTACTCTGCTCGATATTGTTCAACAAGGCGTCGTACTCAAGTTTGCGACTAATCATGTCGTCGATATCGGTTCGTGTCAGTGTTTCTTCGACTCGCGGCAATCTTTCTTCATACGCTTGTAAGCGCGTTTCCAGCATCGCGCTGTAAACGCTCACGCTTTGTTGCCAGGTATCGAGATTGCCGTGCAAATAATTCAGGTCACGGTAGTTTTTCAATCCTTCTTGAAATCCGTTGGTCGCGAGCAAGTGATACAAATAGCGCGACTCCGGACCTTCCGGCAATTCATTCAGCTGCCAGTACCAACCTGTGCTATCAGTCGGCCCCTCCTCCAGAAACTTGTCGAACATGTCGCCAGATTCGATGAACTCTATGGTCCGATCAATCCGATTAGCTTCTTCGTAGAAAGCCTCAACCGCATTAAGATAATGATCCGCTGCCTGACTAATTGAATCAAGCTGAGAAAGGCCGTACGGGATCGCCAGCATCGCTTCCTGGACTGCAGAATCGAGCAGGTCCCTGCCTCTGAGCTCCATCCACGGAACAAGCGCACGTTGGTAGTTATTTAGCTCTGCGTCAGCCCAACCAACGCCCAAAAGCGCCTTATTGGAAAACGGTCCCTCCAACCTGATTCGCTGTAATGCCTCTTTCGCTGCTGCAGGACGATCGTCTTGCAAGAGCGAATATCCAAGCGCGAGATTAGCCTTGTCACGCAGTGCGGCCAGTTCCTCATTGTGTGGCTTGATATTACCGAGTTCGTTAAGAATGCCCGACGCTGTCTCCATATCGCCGTTGCGGACCAGAGCAACGCCCAGATTAAACTTCGCATAGCTAGCCCATTCCGTCCTGCCTTTCCAGCGCACAAGCTGCGCAACGGCTTCGCCGTATCGTCCGCTATCAATAAGAATTTGCGCATGCAGCATTTTCGATTCACGCAACATGTTGTCCGGCAAACTATCGCCCAATTGCTGCAACGCGAATTCAGATTTCTCCAGATAGCCACGCTGCTTCCAGATCTTCGCCAGGAAGAACCAGGTGCGATCACGAACTTCCGGCTGTGCGTTTTCCGCCAGCAAGCGCTCGAATATTTCAGCCGCCTCAAGGTGGTGACCGTAAGAAAGGTACATGCCGCCAAGTAGCAAATCAGACTGTTCGATGTGGTCGTTGAGCAGATTCAGCTGTTGCGCCGCGCGCAGTCGCACGATAGCTGGAAAATAATCTTCCTGATAGAAATAGAACAAGACCTCGCCATACTGCGGGTCATTGATGACTATAGGCTCAGGATCATCCTTTGCCGCAGAAGCCGGGAGGGCTGGCGCTATTAGAAGTACAATCAGCGCGAAAAATGAAGAGCGACGTCGAAGCAACGATCACTCCCATTCTTTAATGACAAATTCTGGCTGCTGCTTCTTCACACGGTCGGTGATTTCGAGCTCCAGATACTTCGCGCCGATGCCCTTACCGAAAGTCATCGTTGCGGCACGTCGATATGCCCGTGTTTGCGGGCCCTTGCCCGTAAACACAGCAATCAGTTCGTGGTTGCCGGTTTTGAGATTGGCCATGTGCACACGATGTACGCCACCCCGAATCAATGCGCCGACTTCGCGATCCGTATACAAATAGTTGGCGACTTCTTTGCCATCAATTTTCAGGTTCACAGAGTCGAGTTCAAAGTATGCACCGACATCCAGTGAGACAAAAAACGCAACTTGCGAGTTGGCTGGAAAGAGTAATTCCTCTTCAAGCAGAAACAGATCTCTATTCAGATCCAGCACATCCTTCTTGAGATCCTGAACATCCTCGTCCAGGACACGGAATTTCTCAGGAGAAGACATATCCTCTTCCTGTGCCGTCGTCGCGCTAAAAACCAGCATCAGGCATAACCCGAAGCTGATCAGAATTCGTCTTGTCACGTCATCTATCTCCTGCAAATCCTACCGTTCGTTGCTACTCGCGCAGCAGTGAACGAATTTCATCCAGATATTTGTCTTCATATCCGGGCTTATAACCCTGGTGTACATGGCGAACATTGCCGTCGCGATCAACGATCACCGTAACCGGCATCGCATCAACCTGGTACAGCTTGCTGACTTCTTTGGTGTTGTCGAACAACACCGGAAAATTCACGCCGAGCTCTGAAATCATGTTCATGGCTTTGCGCGAGTCATCATCAATGTTTACGCCGAGCAAGGTGAACCCTACGCGCTCATAGCGCTGATACAACTCGTCGAGCAGCGGCATTTCCTGACGACACGGACCACACCAGGTTGCCCAGAAATTAATCATTACGACGTCACCGCGATACTCGGACAGCCGTAGATTATCGCCAGTTGAACTTTTCAACGCGAAATCAGGCGCCGCCTGACCAGTCAGACCCGAAGAGGCCAGACTCGTCGCTGCAACCACACTAAATATAAGACCCAATAAACAATTCTTGATCTTCATTTTTCCATTCCTTGTTGTAGTACTCGTATTCCATCCCTGGGAGAATCCGCACCCTCGCGGGCCGTCGACTCTCAACGCCAGTCGTAGACCATGCATGTTGACAGCCCGAGCCATGTCCGGGCCGTGATGATCGTCACAATTGGCTGGTCTTGTCTGAACATAATGGCGCACCGCTTCTCTCGCAGAAATCGCCGCTATAGCTACAGATTACGTTAAATCGGCTTTTTTTCCAGACTTTTTTGGGTGTCACGTAAACCTTGCCTGAATTCCATAAATGCCCGCTAATGAGCCCTCGTCAGATGCTCTATGATAAGCCTATCAGTATGAATTTAAAGTGAATATTAGTCTGTTTTCAGCGACATTTCGAAAAATATAGTGGGCCCTTATTGGGGCTGCATGAGTCCGTCAGAGAAGAATATTTGACCCTTGTCGTCGATGACGATGCTTTCATAGTCCGGCAATGTCGCGATCAACCTCAAGCCCAGGTCGACTCCCATGATGAAAACCGATGTTGATAACGCGTCCGTTGTAACCGCGTCCGGGCCGAAAACGGTCGCACTGTGTACTCCGCTGGCCGGATTACCGGTACTAGGGCTCATGATGTGGTGATAGCGCACGCCGTCTTCCTCGAAGAAGCGCTCGTAGTCACCGGAGGTCGAAACGGCCTCGTTTTGCAATGGCAGGGTCATCGCGACCTCACCATCCACCCGCGGATCGCGAATGCCGACCATCCAGGGCTGACCACGGCGATCACCGAGTAGCCGTGAGTCACCGCCTGCCGTTACCACCGCATGCTGCACACCTGCTACCCGCAACAAATCGACGCCCCGCTCTACGACATAGCCTTTGGCGATGCCACCCAGATTGATGCGCACACCCTGCGCACCGAATTCGATAGTACCGTTGGCCTGATTGAGGTTGATCAGTTGATAATCAATCAGCTCCAGATTCGAGGCCACCGTGTCTGCATCGGGGCGCTCGCGATTACGAAAATCAAAATGCTGGCCCACGCTCTCGTAGGTAATGTCGAATGCGCCACGCGTAAGGACGGATATGTCCAACGAGCGTTGGATTAATCGAAACAGCTCGTCGCCTGCGACGACCGGACGGTCCGCAGCTTCGCGGTTGATCTGGGAAATCCGGCTGTCATCGATGTAAGTGCTCATAAGCAAGTCGATGCGCTTTGCTTCCTTGAATACTTGTTCAACCAGAGCACGTCCTTTCCCTGGGTCCTCGTGCCACAAGCGCACGCTGACTTCAGTACCCATCATAGGTCGCGCATCCGCATACCAGTCCGCGTGTGCGGGCATTGAAATCGCGAAGATTGCCCCCATAGCTAGAACTAGCCCTGTGCGAGCGTTATGCTTCCACATCAGATACTTCGACAAGGAGTGACATAGTGACTGCATTCGTTATTTTCCTCGCGATCATTGCCGCAGTAGTGTTTTGGGCAATTGGCATTTATAACAAGTTGGTCAATGAGCGCAATCGCGTCAAGAACGCATTTGCCCAAATCGATGTGCAGCTTACGCGGCGCTACGAATTGATTCCCAACCTGGTCGAAATGGTCAAAGGCTACATGAAGCACGAGCGCGAGACGTTGGAAGCCGTTATCAACGCTCGAAACTCAGCATCATCCAGTCTTGACGCTGCCAAAGCAGACCCTGCAAACGCCCACGCCATCAAAGAACTTGGTGCATCCGAAGGTGCTTTGACCAGCGCACTCGGCCGTTTGTTCGCCCTGTCGGAAGCTTATCCTGATCTCAAGGCGAATCAAAATATGATGCAGCTGCAAGAAGAGCTGGCAAGCACCGAAAACAAGGTCGCGTTCTCGCGTCAGGCTTTCAACGATTCGGTCCTGCAGTACAACAATTCTGCGGAAAACTTCCCGAATAACGTTATTGCCCGTTTCTTCAGCTTCGATCTGGCGAGCTTTCTCGAAATCGAAGCGCCAGAGATGCGCAAAGCGCCAGAAATCAACTTCACGTCATAGTCTGTCCCTGCAACCTGCAGCGCGAAGACCATGAATTTCTTTGATGTACAGGATCGAGCTCGCCGCACCAGCCGGCGGCTCGTTTTTCTGTATCTGCTGTCTACCGCACTGATCGTTGCCGGCGTTTCGTTGATTGTCGGTTTCGCCTTATACAATGTCGTGGATCAGGGCCAGCAGTTTTCGCTGACGTCCTTTTTCTCGAATCAGGCATCGGTGCTTGCGGGCACTGCGGTCATGACAACACTGTTCATTATTGGCTCCACGCTGGTTAAGACCGCACAACTGTCGTCAGGCGGAGGACGGGTCGCGCTGCAAATGGGCGGGACTCTAGTGTCTCCGGAGACGCTCGACCCATTACGGAGCCGGCTGCGCAATGTGGTTGAAGAAATGGCAATAGCGTCTGGAGTGCCAGTTCCAGAGATATACGTGCTTGAGCAAGAGATGGGTATCAATGCGTTTGCCGCCGGTTTTGCTCCCGGTGATGCCGCTGTCGCCGTAACCCGAGGGACACTCGAGGTGCTCGATCGGGACGAACTACAAGGTGTCATCGCGCACGAGTTCAGCCATATCCTGAACGGTGATATGCGTCTGAATATCCGACTAATGGGGGTATTGTTTGGCATCATGTCGCTCGGCTTAATGGGCCGCATGGTATTTCGCGGCGTACGCTATGGGGGATTCAGTTCCAAGCGTGGCAAAGGTGGCGGCGTCGTCGTCATCATTGGGCTGGGACTCATCATCCTCGGCGGCATTGGCGTTTTCTTCGCTCGAATGATCAAGTCCGGTGTTTCGCGGCAACGCGAATACCTCGCCGACGCCAGTGCGGTTCAGTTTACTCGTCAATCCGGTGGGTTAGCAGGTGCGCTGAAGAAGATCGGCGGTTACGAGGCCGGATCGCTTATCCAAACCACAGATCCTGAAGAAGTCAGTCACATGTTGTTTGGAACCGGCGCCAAACTGAGTGGCATGTTCGCAACTCATCCACCGCTTACTGATCGCATCCGCGCCCTGGATCCAAATTTTAAGGAAAGCGATTATCCACGGGTGACATTAAAGGACCGCGAAGTCGCGACCAACCGTGGCGTAGACCAACGTAGTGCGGGCATTGCCGCTGCTACAAGCGCGCTGGCCTCTGGCATCACGCCCGATTCGATCAGTGCCTCGGTAGGTCAACCATCCGAAGAACACATCGCTTTTGCAGCGCGAGTTAGACAATCGCTGCCGAATGTTTTGTATGACGCCGCTCATTCAACTGAATTGTCTTATCTACTGGTCATCGCATTGATTCTCGACCGCGAAGGCGAAACCCTGGATCGCCAGCTTTCTATGCTTACTGAACAACTGGGTGAACAACGAACTCGTCTGGTTGGCGAGTTTCATACGCATTTACAAGACGCCGGACCGGAGTATCGCTTGCCACTCCTTGAAATCGCTTTTCCTGCACTGCGCCAGAGACCGGCGCCGCAGCTGAACTTCCTTATTGACCTGACGGCACGCCTGATCGAAATTGATGGCGAAATTGAATTACACGAATTTTGTTTTTATCGCGTTCTGGCGACTAACCTGAGGCAAGTCATGCAGCCGTCCAAAAGGCGCAAGAACAAACGCGCCAGTCGTAAGGACGTGCGTGGTGCCGCCGTCGATTTGCTGCGCGTAGTCGCTCAACATGGTCATGACAACGACGCTGAAGGTGAAGCGGCGTTTCGCTCCGGACTCGGGAAGTTCGGCAAATGGGGTGCTACCTACACCTACAGTAGTGAGATAGCGGCGACCATCAACAGCCTCGAAAAAAGTCTTGACCAACTGGTGTCCCTGAACAGCGAGGGACGTCAGATGTTGCTCGATTCTGTCACCACAGTGGTCCTGAATGACGACAAATTGACCGTTCCTGAGGCTGAATTGGTTCGGACTATTTGCGCCAGCCTCGAGATTCCGTTGCCCCCGCAAATTGGCGTATCATTGAACTCCCATTCAAATTCCGGCTCTGATTAAACATGCGCTATCCGCACTTGAAAATCCTTCTAATAACGCTTGGTCTTGTTCTCTCGCTGCCCGCCGCAGCGGCAACCAAGGAAGAACAACGCGTTTCTGACGCTACCGACGTACTCGATGCGCTGCTGCGAATTCCTGAAAAATCCATTCCTCCTTCGCTGCTGGCACGCGCTTACGCTGTAGCTGTAGTTCCTAATGTCATCAAAGCAGGGTTCGTTTTCGGAGCACGTCGCGGCAAAGGTATCATCGTTGTACGGCAGGACGACGATACCTGGAGCAACCCGGCATTTGTGACGCTGACCGGAGGCAGTGTTGGCTGGCAAGCCGGTGTCGAATCGAGTGACATCATATTGGTTTTCAAGACGCGCAAAGGCGTCACTAACATTGCGAACGGCAAGCTTACGCTCGGTGCTGAGGCGTCAGTTTCCGCAGGGCCGGTTGGCCGCACCGCCGCGGTCGCAACGGACGTTCAATTTAAAGCCGAAGTGGTGTCGTATTCACGTAGTCGCGGCTTGTTTGCCGGTGTTGCCCTGGACGGCTCGGGTGTCACGATGGACCGCAAAGCCAACACGGCATTTTACGGCTCATCCGCGATGTCGCCCGAAGAGATTTTTAAGAGTTCACCGAATATCGCTCCTGACATTGCTAACTCGTTTGTGCAGCTCCTGACCGCACAAACGCGTCGCTTGCCCACGGCGCCTGGCATGCAATCGGGCGTAACCGAGATGACCAACACGTCACCAACGACAGGCGATGACGACTCAGAAGTTCGTACTTACGGAATGCCCGACCCAGAAGAATAAGAAGACCGTTTTGAAAGAAACTCTATGAACGAATTCATCCAGCGCATCCAGGGTTGGGCCTTGATTATTGGCCCGAACAAGTACCTTCAGGCGCTCACTATTGCGGTTGTGTTTATCGTAGTTGGCAAGGTCGCCAACCTGATATTGACCAGCATGATCGACAGATTTGCAAGGCGTACAGAGACCGACGTGGACGATCGTCTGGTCGACCTGCTCCACAAGCCAATATTCATGACTTTCGTGCTCATTGGCCTGGCCATGTCGACGCGGCGACTGTCGCTGCCCGAACCGGTCGAGTTCATCACCCTCGGATTGTTACGCACTATTGCGATTGGCGTTTGGTACAGCTTGCTGCATCAAGTCATAACGGTGCTCGCACAGACTGCGCGAAATCGAAACAACAGCAAGATTGCACAAACCGGGATGCTGCAATTGCTGCAGAACGTCGCCAAGGTCGTGCTTTTCGCGTTAGCCGTTTACTTCGTTTTTCTTGCCTGGGATGTCAATGTCACTGCCTGGGTCGCTTCGGCCGGAATCGTCGGCCTTGCTATCAGCTTTGCGGCTAAAGACACGCTTTCCAACTTATTTGCTGGCGTGTCCATCGTAATGGATGCACCGTACAAGACCGGCGATTTCATCAATCTGGATACCGGCGAGCGCGGCATGGTGACGATGATTGGGCTCCGTAGCACGCGAATTCTGACCCGCGATGACGTTGAGATTACGATTCCAAATGGCATAATCGGCAACAGCAAAATTGTTAATGAAGCTGGCGGGCCTTCACAAAAACATCGAATTCGCCTCAATGTTGGCGTTGCCTATGGCAGTGATATCGATCATGTCATCGCAACGCTGCAGCAAGTAGCTGCGGGCGTCGACGGTATCAGCGCCACACCTCCGGCGCGGGTTCGATTTCGCGCATTTGGAGATTGGTCGTTACAACTAGAATTACTGTGCTGGATTGGTCAACCGGTCGATAGAGGCCGTATTACTCACGAACTACATTGCGCCGTCTACAAGGCCTTTGCAGAAAATGACATCGTAATACCACTTCCCACTCACGATGTTCGCTTGTCTTCTAGTTCGACGACTCTTCCTGACGACGACGTAGCTCCTCGCGAACCGAATTAAGATCTGTCTCAGGCGCCGGTTGGCTATTCATTCCCGGCGCATTGCCGCCATCTGATGCAGGTATTGAGTCATTGTACGCGCGTACTGGCTCGTCAAAAATTACGGGCGGATCCTGCGTCTCTACAACCGCAGGCGCTTGTTCTGTTTGCTCTGGACGCGGAATTAATGCTCCAGGTGTATTCGCTTCGAGTTGCGGCATGCCGGACGCGGCTACCGGTTTCGGCACTTCACCGAATTGTGCAAGGTACTCCGCCTCTTCGCGCAGCCGTTCTCGTTCAACCGCTTGCTGACGCGCAGCAGCCGCAGCGCGATGCGTGCGCCGCAGAGCATCCCGTTTTGATTGTGACTGGGCTTCCAATCTGTCACGCCGCGCGCGCTCCTCGCGAGCCTCAATAAGAGATACAGCCTGTCGTGCATTCACGCACTCCGTCTCGTAGCGACTTTCATCCCGATTTTGTGAGCAGCGTACGACAGCAGCTTCGAGAAACGGCGGATTATCCAGATACTCAGTCACTGTGCGAGCCGGCCGCTCCTCGCTGCACGCGGCTACGAACAAGCTGCTGCAAAGCAACATCGGTAGAATTGTCTTGTTCATCGTGTACATCGGCTCAATAATTGATTAAATGGTATATATTTCAGTGCACTGCATCACAGGATGATAGCACCGCTGGAAACGCTGAAAACCGCGCGAGTTCGCAGTTTTCAGCGCCGAAATCGCTGCTTTCACGCTATAGTTATAGCGAAATTCGCATAGGAAGCCCCTTTATAGTGTCAGATTCCAGCCAATTCTCGCTCTTGGGGCAACGCCGCTTCGCCCCGTTCTTCGCCACCCAATTTCTCGGTGCGCTCAACGACAACGTATTTCGCAATGGTCTGGTCATCCTGATTACTTTTCAGGGCGTGATGGTAGCCGGCATGGATCACACGCAACTCGCGAACGTGGCCGCCGCGCTTTTTATCCTGCCATTTTTTCTCTTTTCTGCGACCGCCGGACAATTGGCCGACAAGTACGAGAAGTCGTTTCTGATGCGACGCATAAAATTGCTCGAGATCGCCTTGATGCTGGTTGCAGCGTATGCGCTTGTCAGCGAACACTATTCTCTTTTGCTGCTTGTACTGTTTCTGATGGGCTGCCAGTCAACCTTGTTCGGCCCGGTCAAGTACGCCTACTTGCCACAACAATTGCGCAGCGAGGAGCTTGTTGGTGGCAATGCGCTGGTGGAAGCAGGCACCTATGTCGCCATCATTCTGGGTCTTATTCTCGGCGGACTCGCCTCGGGTCAATCCGTGCTGGCCGCCTGCCTGATTTGTTTTGCTGTACTCGGATACTTGAGCAGTCGTCAGATTCCAGCGACGCGCGCAGTCGACCCGACTTTGTCGATACGCCTGAACGCCTGGTCGGAAACCTGGCGTATCGTCGGATTCGCCCGCGAAGACCGAAGTGTTTTTCTATCGATTCTCGGTATTTCCTGGTTTTGGTTCATCGGCTCCGCGATGACCATTCAAATGCCTGCCTACACTCTGGATATCCTCAATGGCAATGAGGCCGTTACAACCAGTCTGCTGGTTGCATTCGCAGTAGGCGTTGGTGTCGGATCATTGTTGTGCGAAAGAATGTCGGGTCACCGCATAGAACTGGGATTAGTGCCATTTGGTTCGATCGGCCTTAGCTTATTCGCAATGGACTTGTATTTTGCTCAACCACTGGCGAGCACAACTGTCGTCACAACGGTCGGTGAATTCCTGTCGCGGGCGGGTAGCTGGCGAATCCTGATAGACCTCGCCCTGCTCGGTGCATTTGGTGGGTTTTATAGTGTGCCGCTGTACGCACTCATTCAAAAAAGATCGCGACGCAAGCATCTGTCACGCATCATCGCGGCGAACAATATTCTTAATTCGATTTTTATGGTCGCGGCCGCCGGCATATCGATAGCGGTTTTACAGATGGGTTTTTCTATTCCAGAACTGTTTCTCGTTATAGCCGTTCTAAATGTCATCGTTGCGGTCTACATTTATTCTTTGTTGCCAGAATTCTTGATGCGTTTTTTCGCATGGATTCTAATCACTTTTTTTTATCGTGTTCGCCCAATAGGACTGGAAAATATCCCTAATTCGGGTCCAGCCGTCGTGGTCTGCAATCATGTCAGTTTCATGGATCCGATATTGCTCAGTGGTGCCATTCGGCGACCCATGCGCTTTGTCATGTACTACAAGATTTTTGACATGCCAGTGCTGAAGTTCTTTTTCAAGGCCATGAAGGCGATCCCGATAGCGGGTGCACGCGAAGATGAAGAGACAATGAACGCGGCGTTCGATACGGTCGACGACGAGCTCGCTGCCGGAAACATCGTCTGCATTTTTCCAGAGGGCGCGTTAACTCGCGATGGAAAAATTCAGCGCTTTCGTCCGGGTATTGAGAGAATTATCGCGCGCCGGGCAGTCCCGGTAATCCCTGTTTCGCTCGGTCGGCTATGGGGCGGATGGTTCAGCCGCCGGCCAAATGGCACGATGCGTAAGGTCCCCAGTCGACTGTTCGCCCGTGTGCCGATTATGGTCGGCCCCGCCGTCGCAGCAGCGGAGGTCAGTGCGGCCAAAATGGAACTGTTGGTCCGTACGCAACGCGGAGATGACCGCTAGTTTTTGCCGAGTCGTAGGCGCCATTCGGCTAGTAACTCATCTTTATTGCCAAATAGCGCTGCTCCCCCGCTCGCATCAAAATATAACTCAGTCAACTGAACGAAGCCGTCGCTGCTCACCGGGATGAGTACCCGATTGCCCAGCGGGTTTGCCGTTTGATTGTTGCTATCCCCAAATATCATTCGCGAGCCGTGAATAGGACGCGGCGCAAGAACAGCATCCAGCCAAATCAAACCGGATGCGGCTGAGCTAGCTCGATGTATCCATCCTGCTGTCCGTATCAGCACCCGCGAACCGTTGGGCGAATAAGTCACTTCTTCAACTCGACCCGGCAACTGCAAAGAATGCTCGCCTATGCGCCCTTCGCCGAGAATAAACTGTTGCGCTAAATTATTTTGATCGACAAACGTGAGGTAGCGAGACTCCGGCGATGCCTCCAGCCAACGGATAGCAGCATCGCCCTGCCAAAGCGTCTGCAGGTTCCAGTTGTCCGTCGCTTCCCGATTTACGACACGCAGCGTTCCGTTTTCGCTGCCAACGAATAGGTGCTCATTATCGGTAAACGACATACTTCGATGTTGTTCCGCGAGCTCGAATAGCGCCAGAACCGAACCGTTCGCTGCATCCATGATCTGGACGCGATTGCCACTTAGGATACCCAGCAAGGACGCATCTGGTGAGAAGACCACACGCTCGACAGAGCTACCGGAAACCTCTGCGAAAAATGACTGTGGCAGGCCCGTCGCCGTATTCCAAACGCGAATTGAGTTATTACTCGCGACGCTTACGATTTTCTCACCGTTAGAACTAACACTAAGTAGTCTTATCTTGCCGCTATGACCCAGGAAGCTAACGCCCTCTTGGCTCGCCAGAAATGCCTCCGGTCCACCGTCAACCGGCAATATGTGAACGTTTCCGTCCCGATCGCCGACGACAATCGTCGACGCATCGGGAGTGGCAACCGCAACCGCGTCGCCGGCCGGCGGCCATATGCTTCCCCAACTCGCCGACTCTTGATCAATTGCAGACGCCTGTGCCTGGACTTGCCAGAAGCGCGCTGCGCTATCCGGTCCGCCTGTAACGACTGTTAGTTCGTCAGAGCTAAAGCCCAAGACATTCGTTGCGCCAAGACTACCGCCCGAACCAAATGCCGGCCCGATCGTGCGACCGTCAGCGGTGTCATAGATCTGGAAACCGTGGTCCGGTCTGCCAACCAAAGCTTTGCTGCCGGACGATGAAAACACCAATTGCCACTTGCCGAATCCAACGTCGTCGAGAATTGCTTGAACAGACGCATCGATGCGCCATATCGCCGCACCTTCTTCACCAAAGACGACCCCCAGCACCTCGCCGCCGGCAGCAAGCTCAATAGCGCTCGGCTGCGCAGCGAGGTCGATTTGAGTGACCAGCTCGCCGCTGCGCATATCCCAGACACGCACCGCTCTGTCATAGTCCGCGACGGCAATGCGACTACCTGTGGAATCCAGTGAAACGAGTGCCGCAGTGCCAGCAACACTGATAGTTGCTGATACCGCCGCATCTGCGAGCGACCAAAGCTCGAAATCCGTCTGCTGATCGCTTCTTCGCTGCACGAGCATGTGAACTCCATCAGCCGTCAATGTCGATGTACTGCTCGCCGCCCCAACCTCAAGACTTGCGACCCGATCGCCGGTCGACGTGTCCCACAAATGTACTATGTCCTGAGTCGCTGTCACCAGCTGCCTTGCGCCGGCGCTCAGACCGATGAACTGCTCCAACTCATTTACGGCTATCGCGCGAACTGGCTTCGCAAATGCCAAGTCCCAGATTCGTGCGCTATCACTTTGCATCGCACGGGCAACCGCAAACCTGCCGTCTTCACTAAACCAAATATTCTCTGTTTCGCGCTCGACCGGATCCGCAATGTTCAGGCCACGCTGAAAATCCTCGACCAGCCCCTGTGAATTTAGTTTCAGATTCCAGCCTACAAGCTGACCCGCAACGCCGAGTTCTTCATCCCTGATGCTCAGGCTCCAGGTTCCGGTCACAGATTCGCCGATCAAATCGCCAAGCTGGGCCGCATCAATTTGAATGTCTTCATTTGCCGATGCGCGTTCAACTTGCGGCTCAATTTCTACAGTTCGTCCCGATGGCGCGATGACCTTAATACGAAGGTCGCCGACGCGCGCGTGGCTTAAGTTCAGGGTCAATCCAACGCGCCGCACTGACTCCTCGCGGTCAACAATTACCCGACGTACCAGCGGTGCAACCTCCAGCGCCGTAATTTTCCAATCATCACGCCTTTGCAACTGCTGGTTGCCTAGCGACCATTGCGAGACCTGAGCGGATCGCGTTTCCGTCAACAACATGCTGCCGGGATTAAAGACGACCGAACTGCGCTCAGCCGCAGGCAGGCTGGCGAGCAACAGAGGGTAATCCGCAGCCACCAATGATGCCGCACGACTGCGCCGCTGGGCCGTGGAGAGAGTGAGTGATTCAATGTTCGCCAACAATGCCTGATCGCGACTTTCCTGACGCATGGCGTCACGAACTTTTCTATCCCAGAATCCGGACCGAATCTGGTCCGGCATCCTGTCTGCATTTGGAATCTTCTCTGCCATGGTCGCTATCGATTCCAGGTCCGCTAGATCAGTAACAATTGCGGCTCGATTGCGCAGGGCGCTTCGATACAAGTTATCGGCCGATTCAACGTGACCGGGAAAGGTTCGGAAGCTCTCATAAGCGCCTTCGATTGCGGCGAGTTCGGCGCTATCGGAGGTTAACGTGTGGACATACGAGCGCGGCAATAACTGTGTATACCAGAATGGCACCGCAATGATCGCGAGCATCGCAATCACTGCTATCGCCGGAGCGCGCCAATGATTCGGCAGGTTTTCGTTGGCCCAGCGTGCTGTAAATACAGATTGATACAGTCGATTCCGCACCTTGAGCTGACCTTCGTCATCAATAACAATAAGTCCAAGAGCGATTAATCTGCGTTGCGTTGGCGAACCAAGATCGGTTGCTACTGCCACTTTCTTGCAAATGCGTCCGTACAGATTCAGCAAAGCCTCGCTACGCTTCGAGTCGTTATTCACCTCGCGATGGATGTGACTCATGTGCGGCTCGTTGTGTAACGCTGCACGGCCGCCGAGTTGATGCGTGGCGAAATTGTCTACAATCGCGGCGATGTCGCCGTCTCTTTTTTCGCGGGATACCAAGCGCGCAAGTTTTTGCGAAAGGTACGGCTGGCCCGCAGTCCAGTAGAAAATTCGGTCCAGCGCTGCGGTCGCCTCGGCGTGCGGCATATTCAGTTCAGTAATGAAGAGTTCCAATTCTTCACGTGAAAAGTCGTCCAGCGTTACCGCCTGAGTAACGTTAAAAGGCGAGAGCTCCGGTTCATCGATCAAATTGAGCGGGTCGCATTCACCCAGCAGAACGAAAGTTAGTCGCGAGAAGTCCGGGTCTGTCGCGCGTGCATTGTGCGCAGCACGAAAACTGGCCAGCAATTGATCCGAGAATGGCAAATCACCGATACATTGAATTTCGTCGACGAATATAACAATGCGTTCCTGCACATTCTGCAGAATAATTTCCGAATAGAATTCAAGCAGGCGCTGCCGGTTTTGCAGAATCGATTTATCCTGCCACCAGGACTGAAGATCGGCTCGAATTCTCAATTGACGCATTAGTCGGTACGCGACGCTGTAATTCCAGCGGCCAGCATCGTTCCCCGCATCTCGCGCGCCAATCTGTTCAAAGTCCAGGACCGCAACTTTGTAGCCGTTATTTTCGAGACGCGCGGCAGTTGCTGCGATCAGACTGGACTTGCCACTACGATCCGGAGCGATGACATGCGCGTAGCGACCAGACTTGATGGTCTCGTAGAGAACATCGTCAGCAGCACGGCGCACATATCCGGCGCGAACGGCATGCAATGGCGTGCCGACGCTGAAAAATTCGCCAGTAACGTCGAGCTTGGCGCGATCGCCGCCAGGCTCCTGTTCGTCCGAATTACCGCTCATTAGAGATCCCGATACCTGATGCTGCTGTATTCTATGGCATTACCATGTCTGATTCGACGATACTCAAGAAGGACCTGTTTGGCGAAATTCGCCTTTCAAGCCGCGATGGCGAACCTGTTGTCGTGCGCGACAGTACGACTGCAGCAACGGGCCTGCGATGGTTGGCCAGACGTCTGTTACGTCGCGAAGCCAGGACTCTCGCCATTCTGACGGATATTGAGGGTTTTGCGCAGGTTCTTGAGCTTGATCGAGACCGGCTTGCGCGCAGTTTTTTAGACGGCGAACCCATGCAGCGCGGCAGGCCCACTGATCCGGCCTACTTTAGAGGCGCAGCGCGACTGTTGCGAAAAATGCACCGCGCCGGCGTGGTGCACAATGATCTGGCCAAAGAACCGAATTTCCTCGTGCGGCCCGACGGCAGGCCCGCAATAGTCGATTTTCAAATCGCCTGGAGTTCCGCGGATCGAAGCAAGCTGTTTCGTCTCGCCGCCAGAGAGGACTTGCGCCATCTTCTCAAGCACAAACGCACCTACTGCCCGCAGCAGCTGACGACCCGCGAACGCAGGATCCTTGAGAACCCAGGTTTCGTGGCGCTGGCATGGTCCAGAACCTTCAAACCTGTTTACCAGTTCGTCACGCGTCGTATTCTCGGTTGGGCCGATCGCGAAGGCGCTGGCAATCGTGGCGAACGACCCTGAGCATTCGGTATACTGCCGCCCCGCAACAAAGGAAGTCTGTCACGTGGACTATTGTCATCAACACAATCTGGTCGATCCAAGCATCGTATCTGCCGAGCGACGCTACGGCATACGAGTAACTCTTCCGGCAAACGACACACTGCGCAAAGTGCTGGGCGACGACTGGGAACGACTGCATTGGTACGGCAGCGAACTTGAACGCGACGATGCATATGCCAAGATGGCGATTCGCCACGGCTACTATCGTGACACCGATTCACCAACCCAGGTGCTGGAAAAACTTATTCGCTAAGGCGCCTGATTCGATTTGTTTGCATAGCAATCAGATTCGGAATGAATCGCTGTATGCGCGCAGTGACTGTAGCTCGTCTGCGCGCTGTTTCTCATCCCAATCGCAGGCTTCGGCGGCGAGTGTCGCTATGTCCTCGTAAATGGCTCTGCCCTGATCTGCACTCAATCCGAGCATGAGCCTGCGATGCACGATGTCAGTGAGAGTCCGGGCCATTTCTTCCTGTACTGCGAAAGCAACTTCCACGGCAAGAACCGTAGCTTCTTTGTCTATGCAGCGTAAGGAATCTGAATCGTTGCCGGCATGCGTGATGACTGCAGCCGCCCTGCCGCCGTAAATTCCCAGAAGACGCTCCGCTCCCTCGGGCGACAGCGACTCTACTGATCCCAGAAGCGAGAGGGCCTCACTGATTCTGTAGGCGCCTGGCAACAGAGAGTCTCTCGTGCGGCAAGACGGAAGCCTTTGAGCCAGCGTCTTGCCAAGTCGATCCACGGCTTGCTCAGCCAGATTTCGATACGTAGTCAGCTTGCCGCCGATAATCGAAATGAGCCCGCTGGCAATATTGGTATTTTCGAGAATAATGTGGCGCCGCGTAATGGATGACTCCGGTCCTTTGTCCCGCTTGGGCAACGGCCGAACTCCTGCGTAGGCGAAATGAATATCGCTCGCGGTTAGTTGTGCCGCCGGGAAGACTCGATTGGTTTCGGCCAGCAAGTATTCAATCTCTTCTCGACTTGCTCTGATGTTGGATAAATCGCCGTCGTAGCGAATATCCGTAGTTCCAATCAGGAATTGATCGTTCCAGGGAATAATAAAAATAGGGCGTCCGTCTGCCAGTGCTTCCACATAGAATGCATCTGCCGGCGCGCCATCGAATTTGCCGACGACAATATGACTGCCCTTGGTACCTCCCACCAGCTGCGGCGCATCTTTCACCGCGGTATCGACAACTGCATCTACCCACGGGCCCGCTGCATTGATGACAACGCGTGCTTTGATGCAGCGTTGTCGTCCGTTGATCGTATCTTTGCAATCAACCGAGGAAACACAGCCGTTCTCAATATTTATGGATGTGACCGCGGTATGCATAAGCACTTGCGCACCGGCAGCCTTCGCCGCGAGTAGATTTTCCAGGACCAGTCGTTCCGCAAAGGTAATCTGCGCATCGAAGTATCGCGCCGCACCCAGTAAGCCGTCACTAGCCAGGCCCGGTTCTGTATCCAGCATTTCCTTATGACCCAGCATGTCATGACGTGGAAGGCTCTTGCCGACGGACAACAGGTCGTAAGCGATCATGCCCAGACGAATCAGCCACGGACCGCGTTTGGCACCTTTGTAAATTGGTATAGAAATCCTTATCGGACGAATCAGGTGCGGCGCAATTGTCCGCAGTATGATGCGCTCACGAAGTGACTCGAATACCAGCGGAATCTCGGCGTACTCCAGATATCGCAAGCCACCATGTATCAATCGGCTGGACACCGCGGACGTACCGCTGCACATGTCGTTCTGGTCGAGCACGATCACGCTAAGGCCCCGCAGGGCAGCGTCCCGTGCGATACCGGCACCGTTGATGCCAGCGCCAATTACGGCAACATCATAAGACTCATCGGACATTAGCTACGAACCTGGCCACTGCCGCGTACGACGTATTTGTAGATGGTCAATTCATTGGCACCGACAGGGCCGCGGGCGTGAATGCGCCCGGTCGCGATACCAATCTCCGCACCCATGCCGAATTCTGCACCATCAGCAAACTGAGTCGACGCGTTATGCAGCAAGATGGCGCTATCGACGTCGCTAAAAAATTTCTCTGCGGCAGCGGGATCATCGGTGACGATCGCTTCGGTATGCCCTGACCCGTACTCCGCGATGTGTGAAATCGCAGCGTCGATGTCGGCGACAATACGAATGGAGATAATTGCGTCAAGATATTCTGTCGACCAATCTACGACGTCCGCTGTCAGAGCTACAGGAATGATATCTCTTACTCTTGCGTCGCCTCGAATTTCGCAGCCTGCAGCGGACAACGCACGCGCGACATCCGGCAACACGGTAGTCGCGATTGCTGCATCAACCAACAGAGTTTCGGCCGCACCACAAATGCCGGTGCGGCGCATTTTGGCGTTTAGCACGATGTCCCGCGACATCTCTGCATTCGCGGCTGCGTGCAAGTACACGTGGCAAATTCCTTCAAGGTGGCCAATTACCGGGACTCGAGCGTCGTCTTGAACGCGCTTGATTAAACTCTTACCGCCCCGCGGAACAACGACATCAATCCACTCGACCATGGATGACAACAGATACCCGACAGCGGCGCGGTCTGTTGTTGGCACGATTTGTACGGCATTGACGTCCAGACCGGCGTCGCTCAGACCACTTCGAATACATTCGTATATCGCGTTGTTCGATCGAACGCTCTCAGATCCACCGCGCAATATGGCGGCATTGCCGGACTTGATGCAAAGCGCTGCTGCGTCGGCGGTAACGTTCGGGCGACTCTCATAAATAATCCCAATTACGCCCAGCGGTACAGTGACGCGCTGAATTGAAAGCCCGTTGGGTCGCTCCCATTCTGCCGTCACCCTGGCGATCGGGTCCGGTAACTCGACAATCGCCTCAAGACCGGCAGCAATACTTTCTATGCGTGCCGCGTCCAGCATCAAACGATCGAGCATCGCCGCACCAAGTTGG
>RCNC010000546.1_pt1 | contig 24080 bp, 25 predicted proteins | sample 2041301 | NCBI WGS metagenome assembly RCNC01 (sample SAMN09708231, study PRJNA481090) | Marine sediment metagenome, whole genome shotgun sequencing project. | biome: marine sediment; feature: ocean; material: sediment; isolation source: Sewage treatment plant 13A marine sediment (STP13A) ...
CGTACGAAGGTCTAATCAATCTTGATGGTCATATCACTATTCGCGATGAAAACAATAACATTGTATCTGTTGCTGACATAGGTTCAAATGCGAACTAAAAAACATTGTAACATAATAAAAAAGCCCTGACAGTAACGTCAGGGCTTTTTTATTGGTTGTATCTCTTATCTATTAACCTTGCATGTACTTTGATTGTGTTAATCCCATATACTCAGCTACCCCTTGTTGCAATTTATTAAATTCAGAATATTGTTGTTTTACTCTTTCTACAAATTCCTGGGCCGACTTTTTACGATCCTTTAGTGTAGTAATAATTTCTTGATCTGTCCGAATCAAATTCTCCAACCCGTTTTTAAGGGATTCTATGCGCTCAAATAGACTATACGTTTGGGGTTCACAACTGTAGGAATTCAATTTGCTACGTAATTGATGAACATCTTTTAAATTCCGTTCCAAGCGGGTAACCAAAGTATTGTTGTTTAGTTCAGAAGGTGTAAAATCATCAATTTTATGTGAAACTATCATAGGATTTGATTTTGGGATACAACAAAAAATACTTAATGGCACCTTAAGTTACAAAATAATCTTATTGGATAAGTATCTTAAATCGTACAAAATCAGATTTTAACGTTTTGTTTACTTTGATAAAAAAACGCTTAATCCTAAGAGCACACACAAAAACCTCTGTAAATCCAGAGGTTTTTTAAGTATTGGTAGGTCTTGTAGTTAATTTTCAACTTCATCCTCAACAAATTCAATATCGGCCACTGCCTTATTCAATTTATCTGAAAACGGATTATTAAGAAGTTCTTTGAGTAATCTTTCCCGGCGCCTTTCTGATATGTCAAGGGTGTCCAGAATACCTCTTCTTCGCTTAATTGTAGCAATACGTTCTTTTTTAAGGCGAACACGTTCATTAACACTCAGCACCAATTCCGGTTCATATTGCTCCATTATCGTATATTTTTGGACTTTTAGGTTTTGGCCTTTTTTCTCAAGTACAGGATCTTGTGCAATGAGTTGAGCGCAGCCTAATAAACAAATTAAGGACACGATAGCCAAATAGGTGATTTTCTTCATTTTGTCAAGTATAGTATCTCAAGGTACAATGTAATAAAAATTATCTATTGATAACATATCATAGATACACAGCACAACAAGTTTTTACATCACTTTATCGGTTAATTTGGTTAAACTAATGTATAGATAATCAATCTGTTATGGTTTATGGCAAAACCACTGTGATTCATAGCTAGCGAATAAAAGTCGTAATCTCTTTTTTAAACAAAAAAAGCCGATACAATCCATTCACTAAAAATGAATAATTGTATCGGCGCTACTACCCTATTTTTTTTATTTAGGGCTGTAATTTCATCTTTGCCTTTAAATACTTTTTATATTGTCCTTTAGAGAGCAAAGCAGCCATATCCTCATTTTCTTGCTCACCCAGCTGTCCCATAATACCAATTTTATCAACTTCGGATACATTTAATTCCTGTGCCTTCGCCTTTCGCATCATATAACCCAAAACGATTTCCTCAAATTGAGCAGTTTGGTTGGCCTCCAATCCCATTTCCACTCCATATTTTTTGGTAAGTTCCTTGGCCTTGGCCTTGAGCATACTTTCATTGTCTTGCATAAGCTTGTCTGCAGCACTCACTTGTGTCATTAATAATACACCGAAAAATAAAATAAGATGTTTCATGTTTAATAATTTTTTAATGGTTTTAGTTTATTGTTATGGTCTTCTTATACCATGATAGTTATAAAAAATCAACTTATAGTAACTACGAAGCTACATTTTTTATAGCAATTGCAAAATTCAAGCCAAAATTTATTAGCTGAGGCGATGTTGATTATTCCATTACGAAAATGATGCTTAACTTCGTGCCTTCAAAATTGGCTTTTATATATGTGGGTTTGGATATTGTTCATCGCTTTAGTTATTGTATTTCTTGCACTTGATCTGGGGCTTTTTCATAAGAAAGAGCATGTGATCAAAAGTAAGGAAGCTAGCATCTGGACAGCCATCTGGGTAACAGTAGCTCTCAGCTTTAGTGGTGTAATATATTGGTTGTTCTCATCGGGATTGGTCGAGAACCCCACCGACCTCACCCCTAATCATGCGGTTCTTAAATATATCACTGGATATCTTATAGAACTTTCGTTAAGTATAGATAATGTTTTTGTAATTGCCGTCATCTTTAAGGCCTTTAAGATTCCGCCTTTATACCAGCATAGAGTGCTATTCTGGGGTATTTTAGGCGCCATCGTATTTCGGGGCTTAATGATTCTTTTTGGCGTTGCACTTATCACCAAATTCGATTGGATTATTTATGTGTTTGGGGTGTTTTTGTTATACACGGCCTTTAAAATGTTGAAACCAGATGAATCGCATTTTGACCCGCAAAAATCTTGGGTGTTTCAGCAAATTAAAAAGATATATCCTATTACGAGCGACATTACAGACAATCACTTTTTTGTAAAACGAATGGGGGTTTCAGCTGCCACTCCCCTATTTGTAGCTTTGATTATCATTGAGTTGACCGATGTTTTGTTTGCATTTGATAGTATTCCCGCAATCTTGGCAATAACTGCCGATCCTTTTATCGTTTTCAGCTCTAACATCTTGGCCATTCTTGGGCTTCGCTCCATGTATTTTCTAATTTCAAGAATGTTGGCAAAATTCCGCTTTATCCATTATAGCCTTGTGGTTATTCTGGCTTTTGTTGGACTTAAAATGCTTTTCTCACATCAGATTGAATTGCCCGAGTGGATCTCATTGACAGTCATTTCAGTTTCCTTGGTTGCAGGGATTGTGACCTCATTAGGTATTCCAGAACATAAGGACAGTGAATAGGCCCATTCAATAATTTCCTTCATAGGTCAAATCCTATTTCTGGGATAATTTCTTATTAATAATGTTAATGGCATCATTCACAGTTTGCATCTGGTCCATATCCTCATTTTCCAATTGAATATCGAAAGTGTCTTCCACATCCAACACTATATCGACCAGATTGGCCGAATTGATATTAAGTTCATCCAAGAAGTTACTTTCTGGAGTTATGTCATCTACAGAAACATCTTCTGGCAGGTAGATTTTAATAATATCCTTTAAATTTTGATATTTGGCTTCGTCACCCATTGCTTCTGTTCTCCTTTTTTTGTATTGAATAGATTGTAAGGAATCACACTTTAAACTTTAATTGCGAAAATGTAACTCACTTCTTAAAGGCACTAAAAATAACACAAGCATTAACATCACCAAAACCAAAACTTGCTTTTGCGATGATTTTGGGATCATAAGGAATTGTTTTATGTGGAATTTTAGCTTCAGCTATAACATTGGATATCCCTGGATGCACATCCTCACAATTCATATTTCCAAAAATCACCCCTTCTTCAAATTGTAATACGGCACCAACACATTCTATGCTCCCAGCGGCTGCCAAACAATGGCCTATAGTGCTTTTAAAAGAATTGATATAAGGAAAACCAGACCCTTTACGCCCTAAAGCAGCGCTCCAATTCGTAATTTCCAACACATCCTTGGCAGTGGCGGTAAGGTGTCCGTTGATAGCGTCTATGTCATTTCCGTTTATTCCTGCATTCCTTATGGCATTTCGGATACATCGTTGCACCGCCTCACTGTTAGGTGCGGTCATGGAACCTTCACCACATTGACCACCACTATTAATTTCACCACCCAACACCTCGGCATAAATCTTGGCGCCCCGTTTTTGTGCACTTTCCAAAGATTCCAAAACCAACGCCCCTGCCCCACTGCCGGGAACAAATCCTTTTGCGGAAGCGCTCATAGGCCGGCTAGCTTTAGAAGGGGTATCATTATAGGTTCTGGGTAAAATACGCATGGCATCAAATCCGCCCCAAACATAGGGTCCGCTATCACTGCAGCTGCCTGTAAGCATAATTTCGGCCTTTCCACCGGAAATACGATCATAGGCCATAAGAACTCCTTCTGTTCCTGTAGAACAGGCCGAGGAATTGGTCGAGACTTGATTACCACACCCCAACATTCCTCCTAAGTAGGCACTTATACCACTTGCCATGGTCTGCAACACCGTAGTGCTTCCTAACCGTCTTACCTTCTTTTCATCTAACAGATGTATAGATTCCCGAAATTTATCAACGCCTAATATTCCGGTACCAAAAAGAACACCTCGTTCCCAAGAAGGTTCATTGGAGGTGTTTTTGTCCAAACCAGCATCCGACCATGCGTCCAGTCCAGCAATAACGCCATATACAATGCCAGTAGCGTTTAATCCTCTTAATTGTAAAGGGGTGAAGTAATTGTTTAATACGTTATCCTTAATTAACGGTTCTGCAGCTACTTGACATCCAAAATTTAATTCTTCCAGCTTTGATTGATGACGGATACCACTTTTACCGTTCATTAATGCTTCGGTAAAATCCTTTACGCCCACTCCATTTGGTGCACATACCCCTAAACCTGTGATAACGACTCGTCTACGCATGCACATCAGCCTTTAACATTCCTGATAATACCCCTTTACACACCAAATCATCTTTTGAATCATGCATACGCACTTCACATTTTAATTTATGGAACCTAAAATAGATTTTTTTTGAGGTTACCGTTACCCTTTCCCCTGGAAGGACTGGTTTATAAAATTCCATTTGTGAACTGCTTAGCCCAATTTTTAGGTTTTTAGGTTTTTGTTCCTCATTTAAAAGGAAAATTCCTAAGCATACAAGCCCTATTTGGGCACAACACTCGGTTAAGATAACTCCTGGGGTAATCGGATTTGCCTTAAAATGACCATTATAAAAGTCCAACTCCTTTTTAAAAGTATAATTCCCTTTCGCCCCCATTTCGTTTACTAGCTCCAACGCATCCACAAAGAGAAAAGGTGATTGGTAAGGTAACTGGTCTACGATCAAATTTGTGTCCATACTTTTTAGCATTGAATCATCTTAGACTTTCCCCGCCATCGACCTTGATTACTGTTCCTGTTATCCACATAGCCTCATCCATGGTAAGTAGATACACCACATTGGCAACATCCTCTGGGGTAGTGAGCCTATTATTTGGATTGCGCTTGAGCGCATCTGCTTTATTTTTCTTATATCCCGGAATCATCTTAAAGGATTTGGTTTGGGTGATCCCAGCCTGTATGCAATTTGCTTTTATACCAATAGGTGCAAATTCCACCGCGATACTTCGCGTGAGTGCTTCCAATGCGACTTTAGCTACAGAAACCGCTGCGTAGTTAGATGCCACTCTTTTATTGCCTTCACTGGTGAAGGATATGATACGCGTATCCTCCGAAAACAAATTGGCTTTCACCAGTGCCTTTGTCCAATCATAAAGACTTAGTGCCATAGCTTCAAAAGTTAGCTTTAGGTCCTGATCGGTCAATGTTTCCTGCTTATTGGCAAACATCGGTTTTAAACTTCCTTTGGCAATACTGTGTACCAAAACCTTGACCTTATGACCTTCAGGTAATATTGTCTTAATTTCATTGACTAGCGCCATTCGCTTATCGCTGTTCAAGGCATCAATATTCAACGCCTTAAACAGAATTTCGTTGGATATGATTTCATCAAAATCTGCATTTATTTCTTCTAAATCTACCCTTCTGTCCCTATGAACGACTATAATATGAAAACCGTGCTTGGCCAGTTTTTTGGCAGTAGCCAATCCTAAGCCACTGCTCCCTCCTAAAATAAGCGCCCAATCTTTTTTCATTTTTAAATCATTAAAAAATACTATCCCAAGCACAGATTACCATTCCAACAATACCCGCTGTGCTGAAAATCCTGGCCCAAAACTCAAAATCAAGCCTTGGTCGCCTTCTGGTATTTCTTTATCTAAAAAGCGTTCTAAAACATAGAGCACGGTTGCACTGCTCATATTACCATAAAGCCGCAATACGGCTCTGGTATCATCAATATTTTTACCCCATTTACCAAATAGTTCTTCCACAGTCTGGACTATTTTTTTGCCCCCTGGATGAAAGATCAAATGATCTACTTTAGCAATAGTACTTCCATTTCTTTCCAAAAAAGGATGTACTATATCTGGAAAATGAGTCGCTATAGTTTCTGGAACAGCGGGGTCTAAAATCATTTTTAATCCGTGATTCGTCAGGTCAAAACCCATAAGATGTGTAGCATCCTTAAAATGGTACATTTCTTCCCCAATGATGCGGGGTCCTATGGCATCTTCCTCAGAAGAAAGAAGTACGCAGGCGGCACCGTCACCAAATATCGCCGCACTGACTATGTTGGCCATGGAAAAATCATTTAATTGAAAAGTAGCTGTTGGACTCTCGACAGATATCAATGCTATTCTTTTGTTAGGATTGGATTTTAGAAAATTATGAGCATAAATCAATCCTGAAACTCCTGCGGCACAGCCCATCTCTGTTACAGGCAAGCGAACAATGTCTTGTCGTAAATTTAGGGCATTGATCAAATAGGCATCCAAGGAGGGAATCATAATCCCTGTACAGCTTACGGTGATGATATAATCCAATGAATCTGGTTGCCAGTTGGCTTTTTTCAAAGCTTTTTGTAAAACAGCAGTCCCTAATTTCTTAGACTCCCGAACATAAATAGTATTCTTTTCCTCCAAAGAAGATGATAAGAACACTTCTTCAATAGGCATTATACCGTATCGTTTATCCACGGCCGCACCTTTAAATATTTTTACAACTTTACGTCTAAAGCGCTCATTCTGACCCTGAAGCCATAATTCAACAAAAGGCAATATATCTTTTGTTTCCCTACAATGTGCTGGGAGTTCTTTGGTAACAGCAACTATTCGAGTGTTATTCATATGAATTCTTTTGTCGCTGTTTCCTCATGATCCAGACATACCTGAAAGCCCATTTCCAAGCTATTTCGTGATCAAGATTGGTTAACGACTTAGACAGACCCATTAAGTCAGACTTTAAAAAGCCTTTTCTGATGGATGTAAGTCCGTCTATCTTAGCAACTTTTGTTTTTATAAAAATAAGGCTAAATCCTTTAAACAGATAATAAGCCAATGCACTTCTATGAAGGTCATTGATAACGACCCCTATGGAGGCTAGCCTTGTAAATTGTTTGACGAAATTGAGTATTTCAGAATTTTGGAAATGATGCATGGTCAAGGTAGTAATGACGATATCGCAGTCAAATTCGGAATAATCAGCACTTAAAATGTCTTTTTGATGAAACGTTATTTCAGGAAAATCAACCGAAGCATTCCTTGCGAGTTCCAGTGCATCACTATTTAGATCAATACCAATCAAATTCAGGTTAATATCTTGCTTTCTAGCGGCCACTGCAAGCTCACGCAGCATATTTCCCTCGGCACAACCCATGTCCAAAATCGTATATGATTCTTTTGGATGCTCCTGTATAAGACTAATCACAGCGTTTATTGTTATGGAATTACCACCAAGAATACGGTTTACCCTATTAATGTCCATTAACACACATTCCAGTTCCTGGGAATCTCCTTGCCAGTCATCCATTATCTCTTTCTGGTGACTTCTTATCTTTAGATCAATCATCATACAATGGGTTTCCCATGGGTTTTGGTAATAATGAATTTTAATAGTCCTTTTGAAGCTCCAGCCGCTCGGATACCCATATCAATATACTTCTTATTTAGGAGCAGATGCTGTAATTTTCTACCATACCATAATCTTCTTTTAAAGGTTCGATTCCAAACTTGTCTGTAGTCTTTTTCCAATTGTGCCCTGTCATAAGTAGTATCTTCTATAAAATGATGTATCAGTTCCGAAGCCAATTTGGCACTGTGGATTGCCATAGCCATACCGTTACCACATAAGGGATGTATGAGTCCCGCTGTATCACCGCACATCAAAATATGGTTTACAATGGGTTCTTTCTTTTGAAACGAAATTTGAGCAATGGACAAGGGATTTTCAAATACAGGATTGGCTTCGTCTAAAAATTCCTTTAAATACTTATTTTTGGAAACTACCTTTTGGTTGAATTCTTTAATATCACCATATTTCTTAAAGCTTTTGTAACTGGTCAAATAACAAAAATTTACACTACCATCCTCGGTTTTGGAAAGTCCGCCATACCCCCCTTCAAAATTATGTAATGCCACTAGGTTATGAGGAAATGTTGAATGTTTAAAATGGCCCTTGACTGCAAGCCAAGAATGTTTTTCAAAACTAAAACCCCGTTGCAAGGACTTATCCAATGCCGAACGTTTGCCATAAGCCCCAATGACCACTTTAGCGGAATAGGATTCGCCATCAGCTGTAATTGAAAATAGGTCATCTTTATAAGTAACTTCAGATACTTTTGAAAAAAAGAATTTCACACCCTGTTGGCTCGCTTTTTTGTACAATAGGTTGTCAAAGGCATAGCGGCTCATTCCCATACCGCCTAAAGGCAGTTTGGTGCTCGTCTTATACCCATTAAGAGTACTTATTTCAAAATCAGTAATTTCAACAGCTCCTGCCGCCAATAAATTTATTCCAAGATTCTTTAGATATGGGTGTACTTCATTGGAAATATACTCGCCACAAACCTTATGGTGAGGATAACTGTTGGTTTCAAAAAGAATGATATCGTAGCCGTAGCGGGATAAATCCAAAGCCGCTGTAAGTCCGGCCAGCCCACCTCCAATTATAATGACATCATAGTTATCCACATTTGGAAGATAGGCGTTTTTAAACAAAAAAACCCGACTGGCCAGTCGGGTTTAAACATTAAAACTATTATTTGTATATAATCAATTAATTAGCCTGAGTCTTTGCATCTTCTATCATTTTCTTATTAGCAGAAACACCAATTTCAACTCTTCTGTTCCCAGCTTGCCCATCTTTAGTGGCATTGTCAAATCTTGGTGCTACTTCCCCAAAACCCTCTGCAACCATTCTGCTAGATGCTACACCTGCATCGGCTATGTATTTAGCAACAACATCTGCTCGTTTCTTTGATAATTTCAAATTGTAATCATCGTTGCCCACACTATCAGTATAGCCCTGTATCATTAAGTTAGTGTCCGGGAATTCCAAAAATATTTCAACAACCTTATCTAAATTGCTCTTGGCTTCTGCAGTTAAATCTGAACTGTCAAACGCAAAGTTTACACCACTTTTATCATCAAAAATTATGTGAATGCCCTCGCCTACACGTTTTACATCCGCTCCTGGAATTTCAGTTTCAATTTTCTTGGCTTGTTTATCCATCTTATTACCAATAAGGCCACCTGCAACTCCACCTACAACCGCCCCAATTAATGCGCCTTTTATACCACCCCCAATAAGGCCGCCAACTATCGCGCCACCAGCACCCCCAATAACAGCACCTCTTTGCGTTTTATTGGTATTTTTTATAGCATTACAACCAGTGTTTAAAGAAAGAAACATCATGGCTGTTAAAAGGAAACTCGTAAATTTTCTTGTCATGTCAATATTATTTATTTAGGTTATGTTTTAAAGTGTTACATCCTTGGAGACTTTATCTAAAGTCAGCTCTACATTAAAAGGTTTTCCTTTAAAATCTACCTCAACCATAAAAATCGTCTTGGTTTCTGTCAAGCTTTTTATGATCATACGATAGCCACTTTTATCCCCGCTAAGCGGTTTGTTTTTCGTATCCGCTAGTTTAAACTGAAGTTCTGTACTCCCATCACCTGGTTCATAGAATGACCATAGAATTCTGTGGGTTCCCTCTTGGCACCTATTGGTTCCATTGATGGAGAATCTTCCGGTTCCATTATTTGGGATAAACATCCACTCACCGCCATTAAAGCAAGGAGAATCTGCAATACCAAATAAATCTGCTTTATAGAGCCCTTCTTCACCAATAAAACGAATATCCGTTAGGGACCAGGTACCTTTAAGCGTTTTTTTCGTCATTTTAGTTGACTTAGAAGTGGCTGTAGTTGTTGCCGAGCAAGAAACTAAAAACATGGCCAAGACCAAGTAAATTGTGTTTTTCATAAAATTTAATTTGTGAATTTTTTCGAGCTGCTAATGTATAAAATATGTTTTTTTTTCTATCATGAATGACGATAAATATCTTAATATGCCAATAGCTCAATTAATATTGTCAAAAACCTTTCCTTTGGCAGATAATTATTTTCCAAAGATTTCGCAAAAGGGATCGGTGTTTCCAAACTTGCAACCCTTTTTACAGGGGCATCTAAATATTCAAAGCAATTTTCCATGACCATGGCCGAAATATCACTGGCAATACCACCAAAAAGACTATCCTCCTGCAATATGATTAATTTTCCTGTTTTCTTTACAGAGGTATAAACAGTTTCAATATCCAAAGGTTGCAAAGTTCTCAAATCAATCAAATCGGCACTGATTTCCGGATGGCCTTCCAAGGTTTCCAAAGCCCAATGGACTCCTGCACCATAAGAAACTATAGTAATATTCTCTCCTTCTTTTAACAGGCTTGCCTTTCCTAAAGGAAGGGTGTAATAATCAACGGGCACGTTTTGGCGTAAACTGCGATACAAGGCTTTATGTTCAAAAAACAACACAGGATTTGGATCATTGATTGACGTTGCCAATAAGCCTTTTGCATCATATGGGAAAGCAGGGTAAACCACTTTTAAACCAGGGGTTTTGGTAAACCAAGCTTCATTAGTCTGGGAATGAAAAGGGCCTGCCGCTAGCCCACCGCCGCAAGGCATGCGAATTACAACATCGGCATTTTCTCCCCATCGGTAATGCGATTTGGCCAGGTAATTCACAACGGGATTGAAACCAGAACTCACAAAATCTGCGAATTGCATCTCCATAACAGCTTTCATACCATTAATTGAAAGTCCCATTGCAGCTGAAACAATTGCCGATTCGCAAATAGGCGTATTCCGTATACGTTCCTTTCCAAATGCTTCGACAAAGCCGTCGGTTATTTTGAAAACTCCACCATAATCAGCAATATCCTGTCCCATGATGACCAGGTTTTCATGCTTTTCCATAGATTGTCTTAATCCGTCTGAAATAGCATCGATCAGGCGAATATTATTTACAATAGAATTTGGTATAACTTCCTCAAATACAACGTCTTTGTAAACACTACCTAACTCCTTGATTGTATCTACTTCAACTTCGTCTTCTGCGAAAGCAAGCTTTAAATTATCATCAATTTCATGAATAATTTCTTTCTTATAGGTAACTTCCTCTTCTTCAGAAAGTATCTTTTCATTATGAAGATATTCCAAATAATTTTCCAAGGGATCCTTGGCTGCCCATTGGTCTAATAAAACTTGGGGTACATACTTAGTGCCACTCGCCTCTTCATGACCGCGCATTCTAAAGGTTTTGAATTCCACCAAAACAGGTCTTGGTTTTTCTCTCATGCTTTTACAAAGTGCATCGACCTTGGTATAGACTTCCAAAATGTTGTTTCCGTCTATAATATGTGATTCCATGCCATATCCTATCCCCTTATCAGCTAAATGTTCACATTTAAACTGCTCCCTGGTAGGTGTGGAAAGACCATAACCATTATTCTCAACACAAAAAAGCACGGGTAAATCCCATACAGCGGCAACGTTCAACGCTTCATGAAAATCACCTTCACTTGTAGCTCCTTCTCCTGTAAAAACTGCGGTAACTTGTTTTTTCTTCTTCAAAAGATCCGCAAGGGCAATACCGTCCGCCACACCCAATTGCGGGCCTAAATGCGATATCATTCCTACGATATTGTATTCCTGTGTGCCAAAATGAAAACTACGATCTCGGCCGTTGGTAAATCCATTGGCCTTACCCTGCCATTGCGAGAAAAGTCGATTTAAAGGAATTTTTCTCGTTGTGAAGATGCCCAGATTCCGATGCATGGGCAGTATGTATTCCTCAACTTTCATTGCAGTCGCCACTCCTACAGAAATAGCTTCTTGACCTATGCCACTAAACCATTTTGATATTTTTCCTTGACGCAATAAAATCAACATTTTCTCCTCGATCATACGAGGTTTCAACATCGATTTATAAAGGTTTATCTTGATTTCTTGACTTAGGTTGTATTTGCTGTAATCCATGTTATATTTATCGCAGTGTTTTCTGAAGAACGGGATAAATGTAACAAAAAAGAAGGCACCCACATAAAGGAAATGCTCCTTTAAATCCAACATTAATTTGTAATTTTGGCTTAACCTTTAAAAAACAGGCATGAGCGCTATACCAAGTGTAGATTTGCGGGATTTTGTTTCGGGAGATCCCCATCGAAAGAAGAGATTCATTGCTGGAATTGGACAGGCGTTTGAACAAATTGGTTTTGTTGCACTTAGTGGACATTTTTTATCTGATGATCTTGTAGAAGATCTGTATGCAGAAATCAAAAACTTCTTTAATCTACCTCAAGAAACCAAAGATAAATATGAGATTGAAGGTATTGGTGGTCAACGCGGTTACACTTCTTTTGGCAAGGAGCATGCTAAAGGCAGAAAAGAAGGTGACTTAAAGGAATTCTGGCATTTTGGACAATATGTAGTCGACAATCCTAAATTGGAAGCGGAATATCCTGACAATGTCATGGTGACTGAATTAGAGAAATTCAATATAGTGGGAAAAGAAACTTATAAAATGTTGGAAAAAACTGCGAAATATGTACTTCGGGCCCTGGCATTGCATTTGGATTTGGATGAGTACTATTTTGATGAATTTATTTTAAATGGCAATTCAATCTTAAGACCAATACATTATCCTCCTATTACCCACGAACCCAAAAAAGCCGTTAGAGCTGCTGCCCATGGCGATATTAATTTGATTACCTTGTTAATGGGCGCACATGGTCGGGGATTACAGGTTAAGAACCATGAAGGTGAGTGGATAGATGCCATTGCCAAACCTGATCAATTAATGATCAATGTAGGTGATATGCTTTCACGGCATACCAATAACAAATTAAAGTCCACTATTCACCAAGTAGTTAATCCACCAAAGGAATTATGGGGTGCATCACGTTTTTCGATTCCGTTTTTTATGCATCCTATCAGTGAAATGCCATTGAATTGTTTGGAAAATTGTGTAGATGCGGAACATCCTAAATTATTTGATGATATCACTGCTGGTGAATTCCTGCACGAAAGATTAATTGAATTAGGCCTTATTAAAAAATAGACCATGGATCTTAATGATCAGCTAAAAAATCTGTTTCCTGACCATATACCAACTAAGGAAGAACAATCTTCGCAAAAACCGGATATTTGGCTACAGGAAGACCCTATCATATGTAAATATGAAAAACGCAAGGGTAAGCCCATTACAATTTTAGAAGGATACGAGGGCGCAGACTCCGACTTTAAAAAATTGGCCAAAGAGCTAAAAACCAAATTGAGTGTCGGGGGCACATTTAAAGAAGGCCGTATTATTATCCAAGGTGATTATCGCGATAAAATCATGCTGTTACTTCAAGAAAAAGGCTTCAAAGTAAAAAGGGTTGGTGGGTAACAAAACCCTTCTCCTATGTTTTTTTTAAAGAATTATGTATTATTCTGTTAATTTTTTTTGTTATTTTCGATTAAATGTTACTTTTATTGGTCCAAACCTAAACAAGCTGAAAAATGAGTTCCCTATTACACATAACCAATGGTGATAGCCTTACTGATAGGCTGAAGGCATTGAATCTCAAAGGAGATATCATTACATGGCGGGAAATGCTTTGTGAAGGTAAAACATTGACCAATGTCGGGAGTGAATCTTTTTGGAAAACCCGATTTGAATTCCTGAACAAGAATTATAAGGTGTCAAAATCTTGGTTTGTTGAGAAGACCTTAAAGGAATATAGATCGCTATGTAATCATAAACAACAAGATCAAATAGTATTGTGGTTTGAATATGATCTGTTTTGCCAAATAAATATGCTAGCAGTGTTAAGCTGGTTAAAGACTCATCGTAAATACGCCCAAATTTCGCTTGTATGCAGTGGCAATGAAGATGAAACAGATAAAATGTATAGTCTTGGTGATGTTTCCGATGAGAAATTACTGGAACTCTATGAAAATAGAACAGAATTATCAATGAATGATATAGAATATGCTGATTATGTATGGCAACTCTATTGTAGTGACAACCCTATTCGCTTAGAAAACCTTACGGATTTCAAAAATTACCAATTTGACTATCTTTCAGAAGCTATAAAAGCCCATTTAAAAAGATTTCCAACTATTAAAAATGGCCTTAATGATATTGAAAATCACGTTTTACAATTATCATTTGAAAAAAAGCCGAAATCCAAACGGGAATTATTACGTACGGTGTTAATGGATCAAGGTGTTTATGGTTTTGGAGATTCTCAATACGAGCGTATCATTACAACTTTAAAACCCCTTTATACTTCCTTCAATCCTGTTCGTTTGAACAAAAAAGGCAAGGAGATTCTTGAAGGGAAAACCAGTTATTATTCTAATATTCAAGATAATGATGCCTATTTGGGCGGAGCTTTAAAATACAGCTTCCTCTATAATACAGAATCGGATAGAATTCTAAAATTATAGTATGCTAGAAGCTTCCGAGCTCATTTTAAATGCTGATAACAGCATTTACCACCTTAATTTATTACCCGAAGACATTTCAGATACCATTATCCTGGTTGGTGACCAAAATCGTGTGGGCCAAGTGTCCAAATATTTTGAAACCATAGAGGTCAAAAAAGAAAAACGTGAGTTCTTTACCCATACAGGTTTATTGAACGGCAAGCGTCTCACTGTTTTATCTACTGGTATTGGCGCCGATAATATAGATATTGTCCTGAATGAATTGGATGCCCTAACGAACATAGATTTTGACACCAGGAAAATAAAAAAGAAGTTCAATCAATTAAAAATAGTACGCATAGGAACTTCAGGTGCCATTCAAGAGGACATACCTGTAGATTCGTTCATTTTAAGTGAGTATGCTTTCGGGTTTGATGGTGTTTTGCACTTTTACAAGAATGAAGGAATACTGCATGAAGAATTTTCTGAAGCTTTTGTAAAACATACGTCATGGTCAAAAAGAAAGCCTTGGCCCTACTTGGTTAAAAGCGATGATTCACTACGTGCAATAGTATCATCAAATCGTATACGAAATGGTGTAACTGTTACTAATTCAGGTTTTTATGGTCCACAAGGGCGTAAATTACGCTTAGACTTACAGGATAATAGCCTAAACGATAAACTGACCTCGTTTAGATATAAGGATTTACGAATAACCAATTTGGAAATGGAGTCTTCTGCCATTTACGGGCTAAGTAAACTTATGGGGCACCAAGCAGTTTCCTTAAATTGTATTATTGCCAACCGGGTATTAGGTGAATTCTCTAAAAACCCCTTAGAGACTATTGATAATCTAATCAAATATACCCTTGATAAATTAACCAACTAGTTTGGTCTTTAATCTGATAATGAAAAAAGTAAAAATCATCGGCGTGCCAGAACATTTTAACCTCCCTTGGCATTTGGCCCTAGAGGAGGGTGCTTTTGAAGAACGGGGAATTGATTTGCAATGGACTGATATTCCCGAAGGCACGGGTAGAATGTGCCAAATGCTGAAAAATGGGGAAGCGGACCTTGCGATCATACTCACAGAAGGACTTGTAAAGAGCATAACTGAAGGGAATCCTGTGAAAATTGTTCAGGAATATATTGCCTCACCCCTGCTTTGGGGAATTCATGTGGGTGCCAAAAGCGATTATAGGTCTTTACCAGAGCTTAAAAGCACCAAAGCGGCAATTAGTAGGTTTGGTAGTGGAAGTCACCTTATGGCCTACGCAAATGCACAAAATGAAGGTTGGAATACTGGGGAACTACAATTCGAGGTCATCGATAATATGGATGGTGCTGTTGAAGCTTTGACCAATGCTACCGCCGACTACTTTATGTGGGAGCATTTTACCACCAAACCTTTGGTTGACAAAGGAATTTTTCGAAGATTAGGCAATTTCCCTACCCCCTGGCCCTGTTTTGTGATTACGGCAACAGATAAATTCTTAAAGGAAAAAAGTTCTGTTTTAAGGCATATATTGGAAGTCATTAATCTATACACAACTGAATTCAAACAGATTCCGAGTATAGACCGTACATTGGCTAACCGCTACAAACAGCAATTAGAAGATATTCAAAGATGGTTGTCTTTAACACGGTGGAGTCAATCCCAAATCGATGCTCAAACACTGGAAAAAGTGCAGGATACATTGATTGACTTAAAATTGATTGATAAGAAGTTAAACTATTCTGAAGTCGCTAAGAGCTCCTTAAGGTAGTTAAGGAAAGGTGGCCATGATCATTCGATAAGAGGCCGGAAGAGGCTGAACAGCATTAAGCAGTTTAATCCGCCTTATCACGCAAATAGGACGACACCCTCATTGAGAAGGAGGCGATAAATAGTCTACCACTCAATAGCTTGTTTTCCAAGTTTTGATAAAATGGCATTGGTCTTGCTAAAATGTTTGTTCCCAAACCAGTACCCGCGATTGGCACTTAAAGGTGATGGATGTCCGGAAGCGAGAATATAGTGTTTGTTTTCGTCTATTAAAGTGGCTTTCTTTTTGGCATAACCACCCCAAAGGAGAAATACAATGCCTTTTTGCTCTTTCGATATTGTTTTAATAACATGATCGGTAAAGGTTTCCCAGCCTTTTTTTTGATGACTACCTGCTTGGTGGGCACGAACGGTCAAGGTTGCGTTTAAGAGCAATACCCCTTGGTCCGCCCAACGTTCCAGATTTCCGCTTGTGGGGTACGGAATGCCCAAATCACTCTCAATTTCCTTAAAAATATTGATTAACGAAGGTGGGTGCTGTATCCCGTCACTTACCGAAAAACAGAGTCCGTTTGCTTGATTGGGTCCATGGTAGGGGTCCTGCCCTATGATGACTACTTTGGTGTTTTCAAACGGGCTATGGTCAAAAGCAGCAAAAATATGCTTGCCCTGGGGATAACATATGTACTGACTATACTCTGTTTTAACAAAGCTTACCAGTTCCTGAAAATAAGGCTGCTCAAATTCCTGTGCTAAGGGCTGTTCCCAGCTATTGTGAATGCTTACGTTCATTTTGTAATCTCTTCTAAATCGATTAAGTCTAGTTCCTCTCCCTATTGAAGGGAAGATAGCTCCTGAAACAAAGCATCAAGAGACGGAAGGTCAAAATTAAATAAAAACTTCTGGAAAGTATTGAATCACTTCCCTTGTTAATTTGGTTGTGTTCGGCTAACTTCGTCTAAAGGGGGAATATCATAATCATAGCAAGCATTAAATGGATAAAAAAAAGCTATCCCATGGCGTAAAACGTCGTACGTTTTTACAAACTGGTGCGCTGTTAACAGCATCTACCCTAATTTTACCTTTAGGCGGTTATAAAGCATTTGGTGCTTCAAGCATTACCCAGAAAAAAAAATCTTTTCCAACGGTTACCCTTAACAATGGCATATCTATGCCAATGCTCGGTTTTGGTACCCATTCCTTAAAGGGTGCTATCTGTGTACGATGTGTTTCTGAAGCAATTTCAGTAGGTTATCGCCTTATTGATACCGCCACTATTTACGGCAACGAAGAATTTGTAGGGAAAGGGATTAGGCAAAGTGGCATTGACAGGGAAAAACTGTTTGTAACCTCAAAACTTTGGGTGAGTGATTCGGGGTATGAAAGTGCAAAACAAGCCTTTGAGACATCCTTGAACAAATTGGGCTTGGAGTATTTAGATCTTTATCTCATCCACCGGCCTAGAGGAGATGTAAAAGGTTCTTGGAAAGCGATGGAAGAGCTTTATAAGGATGGTAAAATCAAGGCTATCGGCATAAGCAATTTTGAATCTAATCAACTTGAGGAATTGTTGACATATGCCAAGGTCAAACCTGCAGTCAATCAAATCGAAACCCATGTTTTCTTTCAGCAACAGCAAGCCTATGGGGTTTTAAAGAAACATGAAGTGCAAATGGAAGCTTGGTCGCCTTTTGCTGCGGGTCGCAATGGCATGTTCGCCAACCAAACTCTGGCCGCTATTGGTGAAAAGTATAATAAGAGCAATGCACAGGTGTGCTTACGATGGCACTACCAGAGAGGTATCGTTGCCATCCCTAGAAGTTCCCAAAAGGCACATATGATTGAAAATCTGGACATTTTCGATTTTGAACTTGATGCATCGGATATGAAAACTATAGCCACATTGGATCAAAATATTACACAATTTCCTGAGTGGAAATAAGCTTGAAGTAGTATTTATTTTTCAATAAAAACTTCTGGTAATTACTAGAGGAATACTCTTGATAATGCGAATGTTAGATACTAACTTCGATTATCAGATGATAAAAATTATTATTACGATTCATATCTAAAACGATAAGTAAACCACCTTAACTTTCGATTTTAATCCAACCCAATAGAAGCAGTAATTTCACTTCGCTGCAATTGCTCTTCCACGATTTTGTTTTGTGCAATACGTTCCCTTAAGACATCCATATACGCTAAAGCATATTTGTTTTCATCAAAGGCATAGGCCTTTACGACCCATTCCATGGCTTCTTCATATTCCCCATTCATTTCGTTATAAAAAGCCATATTATAGCATGCCTTGCCCTTTATTTTAGGGTTCTCATTGGCGACTTCCTCTTCCCATAATGCAGCAGCTGCCTGCCATTTTTTCTCGGTAGCCAATTTTTTGGCTTCCACTAACTTTTCCGAACCACGCACAAAGTAATCACGAACAACCTCTTGTTCTTGGGGTAAAAGGCGGAGACCATAAGAACTACCTGCGTTCTTACTTTGATCCAATACGGCATCCCTACGGTCGCTGATGTCATAAAGGGCATCCATTTCGTTGGTCCCTGTTCCTGTAGAAGTTATCTGGTCGTTAAAAACTAGCTCGTCAATGACCTTTTGGTTATAAGGATCATAAATCCGCCATCCGTTCTCGATCAAGGTTTCCAAGGTTATTTCATGTCCATCTACCTTCACATATTGGCGAAGCATATTTTGTTCTTCTATCTTTTTCTTTTTAACGGATACCTGCGTATCAGCTTCATAATACGCCAAGGAGAATATGGCATCAACCCCATTCGCATCACAAATATCTTTAATGGCCGACCAGGAAATAGTTTCAGCGGTATCACCCAATCCTTTGCTATTATTTACCTCGGTATGGATCAATTGCACGGTATCAAAACGTTGATCCTTTACTAATTCATCAAACAACCCTGAAATTGCAGCATCTATGCCGTCTTGTTCCAATTGGCGGTCCTTTGCAGACAAAATTTGTTCAATGCGCGTGTTATATTCATTTTTTCGGGAAGTATTACTTTCGTTGATAATCCCAATTTTAGTGATGGTGGTGGCTAAGTCTACCGAAGCGGGTTCCAAAGCACTCAAAGTATAATCCTTGGTAACGCTGCAGCTGGTTAGTGCCCCCGATAGCACTATCAAAACTGCAATTAAGTATGGGTATTTGTGATTGGTATTCATAATTATTGGATTATTAAGCTATGTTTAGCGAGACAATTGTTGGTTCAAAACTTCTTTTTGTCTTGCCCTGTATTTCAAGGTGTTCAAATAGCTTAATGCATAGTTGTTGTTATAATCGGTATATGATTTGGAGGCCCATTGCATGGCTTCATCCAATTCGCCATTGATTTCATTGCTTATTGCCATATTATAACAGGCCCTACCAGCAACTTTAGGATCTGGATTAACTGTTTCCTGCTGCCATAAAACCGCTGCGCCATCCCAATCCCCGGCTTGTGCCTTACGTTGGGCAATTTTAAAGTTATTGGTGCCACGGACGAAATAATCCCTATTTACACGATGTTTGTAGGGCAATAAACGTTGGGCATAGTCCATTCCCATATATTTGCTTTGATGCAGAACCGCTTCTTTTCTTCCTATTATGGCCTCATAGGCTTTTATGGGGTTGATTCCTTTTCCGACTGAAACTACATGATCACTAAAAACAAGTTCATCAGCAATTCTATTATTGATAGGATCATATACGCGCCAGCCGTTTTCGACCAAGGTGTTCAAGGTAAGTTCGTGGGCAGGCACAGCAACTTTTATGCCTAGATCATTAGGAATATCTAGCATTGTAGCTTTATAAGAAACTTTAGTATCGGTATCGTAAAATGCCAAAGAGAATATGGCATCGACCTTATATTCCTCACAAAGGGTTTCAATTTCATTCCATGTCAAAGTTGACGGAAATACACTTAATCCCTTTCTTAGAGAGGCCAAATCGTCTATGATCACAATCTCTTCAATCGTTTCATTGCCTTCCAATTGGTCTTTCAAGGCCAAAATTGCAGCTTCAGAACCTTCTTTGTCTAAATTCAGACCTTCAGCGGAAAGTATTTTATCAATCTTATCTGCGGTTTTATTTCCTTCAGAAGGCAAACTCCGATTAATGATTCCAATACGGGTCACATCTTTTGAAAGCGTAATGGGAGCAGGCTCTACGGCGCTCATGGTAAGATTATTGGTAGCACTACAGCCAATTAGAAGCATAGCACAGATAGCACTGAATATGGTTTGGTAAAGGTTATTCATTGGGGTTGAATTTTGTATAGAACGTTAAAATGGGGTGGTATCGTATGTAAATGCTTAATAATTAATCCTATAAATAAGTCGAGGGAAAAGTTATAACAACGCTACAAAGACAGACGATAAGATTCGCCATTTAAACGCTAAACCATACCTTTGCAATCGATTATTTATAAAAATGGGTAAGATTCACAATAAATCGCTTCAGGATCTTGAATTCGATACCGTCTTGGAACAGCTTTCTGTTCGTTGCAATACCGAATTGGGCAAGAAACGGGCATTGGGTGTTGCTCCCCTACCTAATGCTGAATCAATTCACAGAGAATTGGGACAAACATCAGAATACTTATCTTCCCTAGTCAGTGACAATCGCATTCCCAATCACGGATTTGATGCTATTGATAGGGATTTAAAATTGCTCAATATTGAAAACACTACGTTGGAAATCAGTGGTTTTAAGCGGATAGGCAGCATATGCAAGACGATTGCAGAGCATAAAAAGTTTTTTAAAAAGTTCAAGGAGTACTTTCCATTGTTGTTCGAAGCTTCTGGGGAAATTCAATTGAATACAGAGATTCCCACTCATATTGATGTCGTAATAGACCGTTTCGGAGAGATAAAGGACAATGCCTCGGTTACCTTGCTTAACATCCGTCAGGAAATCAATCAGGTAAAAGGCAAGATCAACCAAAGTTTCGCTTCGGCCCTGAATACGTATAAAACCTCGGACTATTTAGATGATATTCGGGAGTCTGTGGTTGATAACCGTAGGGTTTTGGCAGTGAAGGCCATGTATCGTAAAAAAGTGAGAGGTACGGTAATGGGTGCTTCCAAAACAGGGAGTATTGTCTATATTGAACCGGAAGCAGCTCTTAATTACAGCAGGCAACTTAATAACCTGGAATTTGATGAGCGAGAGGAATTACAGCGAATTTTAAATGAACTAACGAATAGAATCCGGCCCTTTGCTCCTTTTTTAGCAGAATACCAAGATTTTTTGGCCCATATGGATATTACCGCTGCCAAGGCAAAATACGCGTCGGAAATGAACGCCATATTGCCTAAAATCAGTGAAGACCGGAAAATGTTACTGAAAGATGCGTATCACCCATTGTTGTATTTGGGCAATAAATTGAAACGTGAAAAAACCTATCCACAGACCATAGAGTTACACCCTGAAAATCGCATCATCGTTATCTCAGGGCCTAATGCAGGTGGAAAAAGCATCACTTTGAAGACTATTGGCTTGTTACAGCTTATGCTACAAAGCGGTTTTTTGGTACCAGTACACGAGCGCAGTAGCATGTGTTTGTTTGATAAAATCCTTACGGATATTGGCGATAATCAATCCATCGAAAACCATTTGAGTACCTACAGTTACCGATTGAAGAACATGAACAGCTTTTTGCACAAGTGCAATGGCGATACACTGTTCTTGATTGATGAATTTGGTACTGGTAGTGACCCGGAATTGGGCGGTGCACTTGCAGAAGCCTTTTTAGAGGTGTTTTATGAACGTGGCGCTTATGGCGTAATTACGACCCACTATGCAAATTTAAAGGCTTTGGCCAACGAATTGCCCCATTGTACCAACGCAAACATGCTTTTTAACTCAAAAACTCTGGAGCCAATCTTTCAATTGGTATTGGGACAGGCAGGAAGTTCCTTCACTTTTGAGGTAGCTCAGAAAAATGGAATCCCCTACTCCCTGATCAATAAGGCAAAGAAGAAGATAGAGCGCGGCAAAGTACGTTTTGATGCGACGATAGCCAAATTACAAAAAGAACGCAGCAAAATGGCTGAAACAGGCTCTAAATTGCATGAAGAAGAGCTAAAAGCAAGAGAGGAAGCACGCCGTTTGGAAACATTGAATGCCAAAATCAAATCCAAACTGGAGAATTACCAAGAACTTTACGATCATAACCAGCGGATGATCTATCTAGGCAATAAAGTGAACACAGCGGCCGAACGTTATTTTCAAGATAAGAAGAAACGGATATTGGTTTCGGAATTATTACGCATTGTAGAGACAGAAAACAGTAAACGCAAGAAGAAATCGGCGAAAGAAGTCAAGGCCGACCGTGTGAAGAAGGCTGTTGTTTCCCAGGAAGTAGAAAAAGAAGTGAGAGTAATCCGTCAAAAGAAAAAAATAGCCAAGAAAAAAGCGGTAGTTGCGGTAAAAAACAAACCACGTCCCGTTTTCAAGATTGGTGATCGTGTTCGAATGCAGGATGGTAAGGCTGTGGGTAGTATTGATAAGCTTGAAAAGAATAAAGCCATTGTAAATTATGGAGTTTTCACTACGAATATAAGTGTGGACCAGTTGGAATTGGTAGCGGCTAATAAGTAAATGGACTTCTCTTAACCTTAATTTGTACTAAAGCTGATTATCAAGTAGTTACGAATAATCGTATATGATTTGAATTCATACCATGATTATATACTAAGTACCCAAAATGAATTATGTTATTCTTTAAGTTGAATTATATGGATTCCTGCCTTCGCAGGAAGGACAAATTATGGAGTTAGAAAAAAAAATCATTCTTTTCGACGGCGTTTGCAACCTATGCAATAGTGCTGTTCAGTACATAATAAAACGGGATAAGAATGATGAATTTCGTTTTGCGACACTTCAGGGTGAAATAGGACAACAACTGATTAATGAACGTAATATAGATACTTCTAAGTTGGACTCTATCATACTAATCAAGCCTGGAATAGCATATTATTCAAAGTCCACAGCAGCACTTGAAATAAGCCAATCTTTTGGCGGTTTTTGGAAAATGGCATACGTACTAAAAGTGATTCCCAGACAGTTACGGGATATCGTATACGATTGGGTGGCCAGAAACAGGTATGGTTGGTACGGTAAGAAAGAGAAATGTATGGTACCTACCCAGGAACTCAAGACCAAGTTTTTAGATTAATTCCACAGATAAATAAACTATGCATTGAAATGTTGGTTTTAGGTCATAAACAACTAGTTTTGCAAAGTATAATTTAGGGTCCATACCAAACTTCTTAATGGCTCCTCACACTTTAACCAATGGAACAAATTTCGCACAGAATATATGATTATTTAGTTACTACAGGACTATCAGAGGACTGGTCAGCGATTATTAACATGCTTGTTTTACTGGTAGGTATACTGTTGTTATTATTTTTATTCGATTTTATCTTACGAAAAATCTTCTTGGGAATTTTTGTGCGTTTATCCAAGAAGTCTAAAACCCATTTTGATGATTTATTGGTCAAGAACAAAGCTCCACGAAATATCGCCCATATTATTCCAGTCGTATTGGTTTACAAAGCTGTTCCTGCTATTTTTCGCGATTTTCCTACTGCTGAGAATATTATTCTAAAGGGCATTGAGGTCTTTGGTATTGTGCTGTTTCTTTGGGTTATTAGAAGTTTGCTCCTTACCATCAAGGATTATTTCAAAACTCTGCCTACCCTTAAAGATAAGCCCATAGATAGTTACATTCAGGTGTTTATGATGTTCTCGTGGGCCATTGGTCTGTTTTATGCCTTTTCGATTATTACAGGCATTGAATTATGGAAATTTCTCACAGCATTAGGAACCGCTTCGGCAGT
>RCNC010000547.1_pt1 | contig 24068 bp, 23 predicted proteins | sample 2041301 | NCBI WGS metagenome assembly RCNC01 (sample SAMN09708231, study PRJNA481090) | Marine sediment metagenome, whole genome shotgun sequencing project. | biome: marine sediment; feature: ocean; material: sediment; isolation source: Sewage treatment plant 13A marine sediment (STP13A) ...
CGTAGGCAGCGTACTTACGGTACGCCGCAGTGACGAAGGATGAAGCGTAACGCAGATATTTATCCGCCTCAGGCGAATCGGACTTTTTACGAATCCGTCAAAAAGTAAAACCGGTCGGTCTTATCACTGAAACGTGGGTATACACCTTATGGATGGGCCCGTCAATCGGCCCCCCGTTCGGCGATAGCAGCCGAAGCCAGCACCCGGTTGCCGGGTGGATCCTCCACGGCGATCCGTACCATGGCTGCAGCCACCGTGCGGGCATGGATGGGCTGATACTGCCTGGGAATGGCTAAGCGGAGCCACCGGCCCAGCACCTGACCGACCGCCTCACCCGGACGAAACTCCCGGCGGTCCCCCAGTAGCAGGGATGGCCTGAAAATACTGACACGGGGAAATCCCAGCGTTAGGATCGCCGCTTCCAATTCGCCTTTGACCCGGTTGTAAAACAGAGGCGAATTCGCATCCGCGCCCATGGCCGAAACCAGCAGAAAGTGACTGCTGCCGGCGTTTAGAGCAGCCCGGGCAACCATCAGGGGATACTCGTAGTCCACCTGTCGGAACGCCTCCCGGCTGCCGGCCTTCTTGATGGTGGTGCCCAGCGCACAGATGGTCTGGTCGGCAGCCACCTGATCCCGCCACTCATCCGGACGCCCGAAATCGATGATCCGGGCGTCGAGCTTTGAAGAGGCCTCGGCACCTGGGAGTGCTGAACGGGTCAACGCAATGACACGCTCGTAGGTTTCATTCTCCAGTAGATGATTGAGAATATGACCACCGACCAGCCCGGTGGCACCCAACAGCAAAACAGTTTTCTTTTCCATAGCAGGGTATCCTTACCATTTTATTAGAACGCATCTCAAAAATAAGAATCAGGGTTCAGGGCAAGGCTTGAAACGGCGAAAAAGCGGAGCATACAGGTAGTATGTGAGCATTTTTAGTCGTTTGGTAACGCCGCCATGGGCGCTCAGACTATTTTTGAGATGTGTTCTACTCATTGGCGACGATCGGACGACAGGTATGCGTTGACCGCATCCCAATACACCGGCGATGTTTCTACAGAATTGTGGTCGGTCCCCTCAACGGTGACGGCGGTTAGCGGCCCGCCCCAAACCGACGCCAATTTTTGGGCAAACCGCACTGGCACCACCTGATCGTTGGATGCGGTGAGAAAAAGAGCCGACGTGGTGATACCCGGTGCCAGGGCCGCGGAATCGAAGCGGTGTTTGAGCATCAACCCCACCGGAAAAATCGGATAGTGGGACCTTGCCACATTGACCAGAGAGTCGAACGGGGTGACCAGGATAACACCGCCCACCCTACGTTTAGCCGCCACGTGCACAGCGACCCCTGATCCCAGGCTGCGTCCCATGACCACTATATGGGCCGGATCGACGCCTTCGGTCGCCACCATGTGATCGATCACAAACAGGGCATCGGACAGCAATGCCTTTTCAGACGGCTTGCCGTCGCTGCCGCCGTAGCCGCGGTAGTTCATGAAAAGAAACGATCGGGCGTTGAAGCGTCCGAGATCCGCAAAGTTGAGACTCACATCCTCGGCGTTTCCCCCGTAATAGACAACAAGCGGATGGCCGGGACCGATCTCATTTTTGAAAAACCAGCCGGTAAGGGTGACGCCACCGTGGTCTATACGGACTTCGCTTTCGGCATAGCGGGACTGGTTTTGCGGGGCGGTCGGCTGGGGAATAAAGATCATTCTGCCTTGTAACAGGTAGAGCAGCAGGGTTGCCCCAACGAAAAAAACAACAAGAATTTTGATGGTTTCCAGGATCATTTTAGTCATTGTCGAATATCAGGGTACAGTTGCAAGGGGTGGTTCACCGTCGTTTTTAAATCGTTTACGCAATCCAATTCCCATGGCACAGGCGCACGCCGTCGTCGATCTTTTCCCGGGGGACCAGCAGTGAGATGCGAAATGAAGTGGTGGTGACACCGGCAATCGCGATTTCATGTCGTTCCAGCAGGGCCAGGGCCTCATTCAAGGTGTCGTTGGTCCGGTTAAGCCCTTCGCCAATCAACGACAGCGCACTCAGGTGCGTATCGAACCGGACGGCCTTGCCCAGACGCCGGGCCAGGGCCTCCCGGATCTCTTGCCAACCGTAGACATTGGGAGAGGATACCACAAAAGAAACCCGCGATGCACCAGGATCGTCGGGTATATCGGCGGCATGAACCTCCTTCACCGGCACCTGCTCTTGCTCCAAAAAACCCAATGCCCATTGGAAACCAGCCAATGCGTGATCCCCGCTGATGCGAACCCGTGTGATCGCCTCCTCGCTGACCACTGCCTGCACGCCGGCCACCTTGCCCGGCGGCAGTTTCCTCACCACCGTCTCCTGGCTACGGCCAAATGTGCTCCGCGCATAAATGGCAATCTGCTTTTCCTTGGCGAACTGAACCGCCTGGGCGTTGAGCACCTTGGCGCCGGCGGCGCTCATCTCCTGCATCACCGGATAGGAGACTTCCGGCAGGTGACGGGCATCGGCCACCCTGGACGGGTCGGCGGAGTAAACCCCGTCCACGTCCGAGTATATTTCACAGCGATCGGCATCGATCGCAGCGGCGAGGGCCACCGCCGTGGTGTCCGATCCACCGCGCCCCAGGGTCGTAATGTCCCTTTTGTAGCTCACCCCCTGAAACCCACCCACCACCACGACCCTGCCCTCAGCCAGTTCATCCAGCACCCGAAAGGGACGCACCTCGATCACCTGGGCATCATTGTGGCGATGGTTGGTAATTATGCCGCACTGGGATCCGGTCAGGGAGACCGACGCTACACCCAGTTCGTTCAGGGCGATGCACAGCAAGGACATGGTGATCCGTTCGCCCGTGCTCAGCAGCATGTCCATCTCCCGTCTCGGCGGTGTCGATGACATGCTGCGGGCCATCTCCACCAGCTGGTTCGTGGTTTTGCCCATGGCGGAGACCACGGCGGCCACGTCCATGCCCTGCTCTTTGACTCGGGCAATCATTCGTGCAACCTTCATGATCTTGTCGACATCGGAGAGGCTGCTGCCGCCAAATTTTTGCACGATACAGGTCATGGCTATTCCCTTTTATATGCCGGCTCAATGCAGCCTATCTCAAAATGCTGCAGTTCGGTCAAGATCAAGGCGGACGACCATTTCAACCGGAGGCATACATCGGGTATGTCGAGGATTGAAATGGGAGACCAACGCAGATATTGGCCGAAATGGGGCGTTTTGAGATTGGCGCCACACCTAAAACAGAAATTTGATCAGTATAAAGCTACCCACCAGCAATACCGTGAAGGTAACTGCCAGCAGGTTGAAATAGCGGTCGATAAAGCGCTGGATGCGCGGACCGAACAGATAGATCAAGCCGCCCACAAGGAAAAACCGGGCCGATCGGGATACCATGGATGCCAGGACGAACACCGTGAAGTTGATTTTAAACATGCCGGCGGCAATGGTGAAAACTTTATAGGGGATAGGGGTGAACCCGGCGATACCCACTGCCCAGGCGTCGTATGTGTTGTAGAGGGTTTCGATATAGGCCACCTTGTCCGTCAGGCCGTAAAAGTCCACGATGCGAATGCCCACCGAAGCCATGAAATGCCAGCCGATCAGGTATCCCAGGCACCCCCCGAAAATGGATCCGATGGAGCAGACAAGGGCGTATTTGAGTGACTTGTCCGGCCGGGCCACACACATGGCGATAAGCAGGACGTCCGGCGGAATGGGAAAAAACGAGGATTCGGCGAAAGCCAGCAGAAACAATGCGCAGGTGCCATACGGGGTGGCGGCCCAGTGAAGTACCCAGTCGTAAAGACGCCTGAGCATTTACTGCTCTCTCCAGCCGTGCTCGCCGACTAGCTTGACAAAACGGCACCCGCCCAGATTGGACTGGTGGATGCCCTCTTCGTCACGAACCAGTTTGATAAGATCCTGGGTGTGGCGATCCCCCACCGGAATCACCATCCGGCCGCCCACGGCCAGTTGGTTGACCAGCACCATGGGGATCTCCGGCGCACCGGCGGTGACGATGATGGCATCAAAAGGGCTGTGCTCCTTCCAACCGGTGGTACCGTCGGAATACCGGGTGACAATGTTGTGGTAGCGCAACTGGTCAAACAGCTTTCGGGTTCGGGTATACAGCGAGTAAATGCGCTCTACCGTGTAGACCCGAAAGGCGATCTGGGCCAATATGGCCGCCTGGTAGCCGGAACCGGTGCCTATCTCCAACACCCGGTCCTCCGGGGTTACTTGGAGCGACTGGGTCATTTCCGCGACGATGTAAGGTTGCGAAATGGTCTGCTGTTCACCGATGGGCAGCGGAAAGTCGCCGTAGGCCTGATCCATCATGGCTTCGCTGACAAACAGATGGCGGGGGACGGTCCGCATGGCCGACAGCACACGGGGATCAGTGATCCCGCGGGCGATGATCTGTTTGGTGACCATTTCATTTCTCAGGCGCTGGTATTTCATTGTCACGTTTCTCCCAGCACGTGTTTATCAATTAAGGCAAGTCAGGTCAAGAAGTTAGACGGTGTCCGCCCAGAATTGGCATCTTCCGGCCCAGCTCTGTGTTCTCCCGTTTTAGAATTCCTCGACGTAGCACTGCTACGCCTCCGGTTTCGAAAACGCTGCGGCCTTGATCTGATCCACAATCTACCATTTGTGGATGGACACCGACATATCAAGCCGAAGGGCGGAACCCAAAACTCAGAACCCCGAACCCAGAACCCTGAACCCTGAACCGGCACCAAACTAAAAAAGCGCCCCGCAACGGGAGGCGCTTTCAATCATCCACGCAATGCGTCGATGAGCTAAATATTGATGAACTTGTAAAAAGTCGCATTTCCGACGGATTCGTAAAAAGCCCGAGATCAAGGCTTGCGGGCCGCGAAAGCGAGCTTAGGCGAGCGAATGGCAAATCGTTCAAGATCCTTACGGCGAACATTCATGTTCCATCCTGAGGAAGGAGGCGTACTTACGGTAGACCGCAGTGACGAAGGATGAAGCGTAACGCAGATATTTATCCGCCTCAGGCGGATCGGGTTTTTTGCGAATCCGTCAAATCTTATAGATCACCCGTCTCTCAGTGATAATGATATCGACATGTTTGTCGTGGGATTCCATGGGCACTTGGGGGACCAGCTGTCCCTCGAACACCAGGCCCACCTTGCGGGTGGTCATGGGCAGGTCGGGGATGATCCGGTCGTAGTATCCGTCACCGGATCCGATCCGCCCACCTTTTTCATCCATGGCGATTCCGGGAACGATGGCGATATCGATTGAATCCAGCGGAACCGGCTTGCATTTGGCCGGGTTCGGTTCCAGAATTCCCCGCGGGCCGTTGATGAGATCCTTGTCCGGGTTGTCCACTTTCATCAGTTTCATTTTGGATTTGGCCGTATCAAAGGCGGGAAGCACCACAATTTTGTTGAATTCATAGGCCCGCTTGATAATGGCATCCGTGGCCACTTCATTTTCCGTGTTCACGTAAAGCATGACAATCTTGGATTCGAGAAAGTTGGCGAACTCAAACAGTCGATTTTCGATAACGCGGGTGTTTGCTTCGAGCACATCGCTGGCAAGTGAATTGAAGAAAGTCGATATTCCATTTCTGATTTCCTGTTTTTTTTCCCGAACTTCATCCATTGACATCTCCATCTTTGTTTTTTGTATCTGGTCGCAGAAACTCACCGATAACAGTTAAACCCTTTCCCGCGAGAAAAGCACGGGGGAAGGATCATATTGATGACAACGATCAATTTTCCGACAGCTCACACCCACGGCTGCAAGCAGCCGGAGATGTGCTGCCTATCACGGTTCTACCGGCAATCATGATTGACTAATTAGACCACTTGAGATAAGCTCGCGCTTGATTTTGCCTTCGGTGTTCGCCTATAGGCGTTAAGACGATTAATTTGGCCAGGCTAAAGGGAGGACGCCGTATTTGCTATACTTCGACGACCGATAACGCAGACCAAGTTAGTTGTCTTAAAGCCTATGTCATCGGTATGCCGTTCACCGCCCCCATAACAAACTGTCACCGCCACCTGGAATCTGATGTATGGCCCCGTTTAAACGTGATTTTGGATAATAAGGACAAATATGCTGGAAATCAAGCTCGTCAGAGAAAATTTGGAACTGGTCAAAACAGCCATGCAAAACCGTGGGACGGCCTTTGATTGGGAGGCCTTTCAGGCCCGGGACACCCGGCGAAAAACCATCCTTTTCGAATTGGAAGAACTCCGCCGCCAGCGCAACAGCGTGTCCGACCAGGTCGCCCGGATGAAACGCAGCGGGGATAATGCCGATGCCATCATCGATCAAATGCGGGATGTGTCCACAACCATCAAGAACTTGGAAAGAGATTTGGGAGAAGGCGAATCGGCCATCGGCGAGATGATCATGGCCATGCCCAACATCCCGCACGCAAGCGTGCCGGTGGGCAAAACCGAAACGGACAACGCCCTGGTCAAAACGGAGGGTGAACCCACTGTCTTTTCCTATGCACCCCTGCCCCATTGGACCATCGGGGAGAATCTGGGAATCCTGGATTTCACCCGCGCCGCCAAAATCGCCGGCGCACGCTTCCCCCTCTACCTGGGTGTGGGAGCCCGCCTGGAGCGCGCGCTGATTAACTTCATGCTGGACCTGCACACCACGGAACACGGGTATAAAGAGGTGCTCCCGCCATTTATCGTCAACCGGAAAAGCATGACCGGCACCGGCCAGCTGCCCAAGTTCGAGGCGGACCTCTTCAAGCTAGAGGGGTTGGACTACTTTCTCATCCCCACTGCTGAAGTCCCGGTGACCAACATCTACCAGGAGGAGGTTCTGGACGCGTCACAGCTGCCGGTCTTTTTCGCGGCCTATACCCCCTGTTTCCGCTCCGAGGCTGGCTCCTACGGCAAGGATACGCGCGGGTTGATCCGGCAGCACCAGTTCAACAAGGTGGAACTGGTCAAATTCACCCGGCCGGAGGTCTCCTACGACGAACTGGAATCGCTCCTGGACAATGCGGAAACCGTACTTCGACGGCTTGAACTGCCCTACCGGGTGATCACCCTGTGTACCGGAGACATCGGTTTTTCCGCAGCCAAAACGTATGACATCGAAGTGTGGATGCCCGCCCAGGGGGTCTATCGGGAGATCTCCTCATGCAGCAACTTCGAAGATTTTCAGGCCCGGCGAGCCAACATCCGCTTCAAGGAAAAAGGCAAAAAAGGCACCCGGCTGGTCCACACCCTGAACGGCAGCGGCCTGGCCGTGGGCAGGACCCTGGCGGCACTGTTGGAGAACTGTCAACAGGAGGACGGCTCCGTCGTCATCCCGAGAGCGCTCAGACCATACATGGGCGGAACGGAAAAAATACCCTCGTGAGACGCGACCAATTCCCGGAAGATATCCAGCCGCACCTGATCCCTGAACCCAGTGGAGAACTCGTCTACCGATGCCTGGGCTGCCCTGCCGAACACGGCATCGAATCCCTGCTTTACACCTGCCCGGACTGCGGAAGCGTACTGCTCATCCATGACCGGCAGTTCGATCGGCTAAAGACCATTGACGGCGAGCATTGGCAGCGCATAATAGACTACCGGCGCATGCTCAAGATCCCGGCCGTAAAAGGCATCTACCGCTACCACGAGTTCATCGGTCCCGTCATCCCTCTGGATTCGGTGGTTTACCTGGGAGAAGGCCACACCCCCGTGGTGGAGGCCAACGGCCTTCTCCAGGCCAAAGCAGGCATGCGTTTTTTTTACAAGAACGACGGTCAGAACCCCAGCGCATCCTTCAAGGACCGGGGAATGGCCAGCGCCCTGAGCTACATCAATTTTCTCATTCGGCAGGGGCTGGTCGACCAGGTGCTCTCCATCTGTGCGTCCACTGGGGATACCAGCGCCGCCGCGGCTCTATACGCCGCTTATCTCAAACCCCGGATCAAGTCGGCGGTCCTGCTGCCCCACAAGAAAGTAACCCCTCAGCAGCTCTCCCAACCGCTGGGAAGCGGGGCCGACGTCTTCGAAATACCCGGGGTGTTCGACGATTGCATGAAAGTTGTCGAAGCCCTTTCCGAGCAATACAACGTGGCCCTGCTCAACTCTAAAAATGCCTGGCGCATTTTAGGACAGGAGTCCTATTCCTATGAAATCGCCCAGGACTTCGACTATGCCATGGCCGACAAAGTTGTGGTGGTGCCCATTGGAAATGCGGGCAATATCACTGCCGTGATGAACGGATTTCTCAAGTTCCATGAGGTAGGTATCATCGACGCCCTGCCTAAAATCGTGGGTGTGCAATCCGTCCACGCCAACCCCGTATTCCAATACTACAGCGAACCGGATTCCAGTAAACGAAAATTCGTGCCCATGACCGTCAAACCCAGTGTGGCCCAGGCCGCCATGATCGGCAACCCGGTCTCCATGCCCCGGGTGATCCATCTGGTGGATCGCTACAACCAGGTTGCCGGCCGTCAGCGGGTCTTCTTTGTGGAGGTGGCCGAACAGGACATCATGGACTGGCAGCTCACGGCCAATCGCAATGGCCACATCGCCTGCACCCACGGCGGTGAGTCACTTGCCGGACTGCAGGTGGCCCTTAAAAAAGGTTTTCTGGATTCCAACGAAACGGCCATCGTGGATTCCACAGCCCACGCTCTCAAATTTTCAGGTTTCCAGGACATGTATTTTCAGAACCGCTTTCCGGATGGATTTGCCGTTTCTCCAGACCCTTCACTGGTCAATCAGCCACGCTATGTCCATCCGAAACACCTGACGCAGGTGCCTGCACCGGGAAAACCACTGGAACCGGGGGCAATGGCCGTCTTCGTTGAAGCCATCTCCCGGCAGATCGCCGCTGAACTCGGATTAAAGAAGAGGACCTGACACGGTGTTGAAAACACGTCATGGTTGCAGCCAAGACAAGGCAACATTTGCATCATAATTAGAATTTATGGATGACAATTGAGCATTTGGTGTCGAATGGTAACGCCGTACAGCCGGGCGCAGTCGATTTTCAACAGCCTGCTGAACGGACATCATCGGTTTCCGGTGGCAACGGGGATTGACCCCAAGCCGGAACCCCAACGAAAAAGACAGGTAAACGGCCATGGTCATGAAACAACCGAACCTTTTTCTACGCCCCCTCCTTCGCAGGATTCACCTGCCGGTACTGGCGTTTATCCTGCTGTTCCTGACGGCGGACACTTATGGCGCCATGCTATACAAAAACTACGTGGTGCGCTACGACCGCGGCTGGGATATCCTCTGCGACCCCTACCAGGTCCAGCAGGGGGATTGGGTGCTCAAGATCTTCCGCCAGAAAGGAGAGCTTGCTCACAACGATTTCAGGGAGTTTCTGGGCGTTTTCGAGCGCCTCAACCCCCATGTGAAAGACATCGACAGGATCCGTCCCGGGCAGGTGGTGGACATCCCGCTGAAAAAGCTGCCCCCGGGCACCCTGCCGGGCCAAGCCTCCGGTGTGGTCACCATCCCGGTCGTCATGATCAGCAGCCCCAAAGAAATGATGGAAAAGCATACCCGGACCTACACCATTCAAAGGGGCGACACCGTCTCCACGCTGATTGCCAACCAGTTCGGCGGCCGATACGGAAACACCACTTACAGCCAGGGGCTGGAGCTGTTCAAGGCCGCCAACCCACACATCAAGGACCTCAATCGAATTTACGCCGGGCAGAAGATTTACATGCCCGATCCTTCAATCCGAGAACAGAGCTGGTACAGCGCCCTGTTCGATGAAGCCGGTAATCTGGTCGAACAGATAACGGATGCCGAGGAAACCGAACCCGTTGAACCCCAACCCGCCGTTGCGCCTGCTCCGGAGATGGCCGCGCTTCCCTCGGAGACGGCCGGCACCGGTCCGGCTGCCGAAGCTGCATCGGCGATCGGGGGCCGCCTGCTGGACAAGGGGACCTATTTTTTCCCCATGAAACAGGGCAAGGATTTCGAGCTTGACCTTTCCCGCTACCCCATGATCGACCTGCAGAACGGGTCCAAGGTGATTCTGACATCCCAGGATCGGGTGATGAATGTGGATCTGCCGCTGATTCAATCTTACTGGGATAATGTCAAGGCGGTGAAGGTATCCGACAACGCCTCGTCCCAGGACATTCTGGAAGCCGTCTTTTCGGCCTTTTCAGGAGAAGCATCCAGCAACCACCTGGCCTTTGACGATGGGGGGGTAAGCATCAAGCTCAGCGCCAAATGGATCCGCACCGAACCGTCGGCCGATGGCCGCGTCCCCCGCCATTCCTGCATCACCCCCATCATGTCCGCCTCCGAGCGAACCCACGACAGCATTGTCCGCTACCTGGACCAGAACGACATTCTCATCAAGGAGATCCTGTCCGGGACGCCGGAGGCAACACGGCGGCCGATTCGCACGGAGGCAGCGGCAGATGTTGGCAGCATCGACGGCACCAGCCAGAAGGCACTTATCGATTCGTTTGCCGCCTTAATGGGATTTCACTACTCACCCAACACCAGCATCAGCTTCCCCTATGCCGGCATTCAGGTCCAGGCCCTGTCGAACCTGCTCTCTTTCGGGAACGGGAGGGAAATCCTCATCGATTTCGGAGACCTTTACGGTGATGCGGTAAATGCCATCAGGGGTACGGGGCTCGAGATCCTGCAAATCAATGTAGACGCCGGACCGGTGGAAATCATTCAACGCCTGATGGAAACCGCTGGTATGGGCTATACGGCATCCCCCATTTTTTATGGAGCGAACCGGCCTGCTGAGTTCAACACGGCCATTTCTGTCAGCGGCATTCTCATTCCAACTGACACCGGAGAAAATCGACTGATTACCGAGAAACAGATACCAGAATTGATCATAACCTTTCTACAGGACCAGGACATCAAGCTGGTGCGGATCAAAGACACAGCCCGACTATAGTTTTATCGAAGGATTGCCGGGATAGATGAATCAACCCGGACACGCTCATAATAAGGAGAACGTCCATGGCACGTTGGCGACCGGATGCAATACTTTTTTTACTTTTTACCGTGCTGCTGTTTTCAGCATGCATCACCACAGGCGTTTCCCACCAGGATAAAAAAAAAGCAGCTGCCGCCATTAACCTGGGAGAAGCCCACATGAGCGGCGGGAATTATACGGCAGCACTGGGAGAACTGCTCAAAGCGGAAAAATTAAACCCAACCGATCCCTTCCTGCATAACGATCTGGGCCTGGTATATATGGCAAAGGAGAGGTTCGATCTTGCAGTGGTGCATTTTGAAAGAGCGGTACAGCTGAGACCCGACTACTCCTTGGCCAAAAACAACCTGGGGAGTGCCTATCTGGTTCGGAAAGAATGGGACAAAGCCATCATTGTTCTGGAGGATGTGAGTGGAGACATGCTTTACGCCACGCCTCACTTTCCATTGTCCAATCTGGGCTGGGCTTACTACAACAAGGGGAACTATGACAAGGCCCGGCACTATTTGAAAGAGGCGCTGGAGCTGCAGCCGGAATTTTATGTCGCCCAGTTGAATCTGGGCAGGACCTACCTGGCTTCCGGGCAACTGCACGCCGCGCTGTCCATGCTAGAAGCGGCGGCACAACTCAATCCCAAAGACCCCGCCTTGCTATTGGAGCTGGGAAGAACGTATCGCCTGTTGGGAGACTACAACAATGCCAGAATGGCCCTGAAGGCGGCCATTGAATATACTGAAGATTCGGAACTGGCCGTCGAGGCATCCGAGGAATTGAACAAAATCTACCAGTAACCGCACCACTATTCATCTGCACATCACCCGTTCGCCGGTGGATGGTTGGCCGAGGGAAACGTTATGACCAGAGACGACCGCTCGACTGAGCATTTACCGTCCGACCTGCTGCAGCAAAAAATCGCGGAACTGACCCGCCACCAGACCGAGTTGAAAAGGGTCAACCAGTCCCTCGTCGGCGAAAGGCAAGCGCTCAAAAGAAAACTGACCGATTGCTCCCGTTTTTTACAGGCATCGACTACCGGCCTGATATCGCTGGACAAGTCCGGTCTCATCGACGGCGTCAGCCCGCGCGCCGTCGACATGCTCGGCGCAGACCAAGCCTACTTGCTGAGAAAACCCATCAGCCTGTTCATCGCACCAGAAGACCAGGCCGTTTTTTTCATCAATCGTAGTCGGATTTTCGCCGGAGCCCAGAAAGAGCCTTTTGAACTCCAACTCAAGACAAAGGACGGAGCCGTATGGTCCGCCAGGGTAAATGCCCAACCGGTGGAGACGCCGAACCAGAATCTGCCCGGCATGCTGTTGGCCGTGGAAGACATTACCCCTTATCGACAGGCCTTGGAAAACCTGCAGCTCAAGGAGTACTTTGTCAACCTGCTGTTTTCCATCATCGATGACCTTTCCATCTGTTCCCCGGCCGATATCGACGAAATTATTGTCTACGCTTTAGAAAAAGTCGGATTGGTCTCGGGGGCGGACCGGGTTTATGTATGCCTGTTTCATGATCGGAAGACCCGGCTATCCATCACGCACGAATGGCTCAGCGACGGAATCGGAACCCCGGCACCAAGCCTGCAGAACGCCAGTTTAGATCCCTTTTCCAGGGTTCTGAGCCAGGTGAAAAAGAGCAGTACTGTCACCGTTGCGGATATGGATACCCTGACAGCGATGGATGTCGCCGCCCATGAGGGGTTTCATTCTCCGGGAGTCAAATCGTTTCTGTTCACCCCCTTGTTTTACGGCCGCTACCTGCTGGGCATCATCGGCTGTGATGCAGTCAAACAACCGGTGGCCTGGTCCAGCGAAACACAAAACCTGGTCAAATGCGTCGGCAGCACCATCGTCAATGCATTGATCCGGCGGCAGGCCCAGAAGGCGCCGGCCAAGATTCGCGAGACGATCCTTCAATTCGTCACACCCGGGGCTCAGGCGGCCGGCGACGACCTCATCGACTACGAAGGCCCCATCGAGATAATCGATAGTGAGGTCAGGGCCGAGGCAGAGGATGAGGCACAATGGCGTTTCGAAGAAGGAGAGCCCGATGACCCGGGCATGCTGAGCACCGCACTGCTCAAGGACGGCAAAACGGCCAATATCGCCTGCAAGCACTGCAACCGCCAAAAGCTGCTGGACATTTCCGACATCCGGAGCATCGGCACACGACTGAAGGCCACCTGCGCCTGCGGCAATGAAATGTACATCAAAATCGAACTTCGCCGTGAGCATCGCAAAAGGGTCAACCTCGACGGCGTGTTTATCCGCGGTCGTGGCGACCGGCTTGCCTTGAAATCGGACGACTGGGGAAGAATACAGATCGACAACATCTCTCGCCATGGCATCGGTTTCAAGGTCGTCGGCAAACCGGACGTGCACGTCAACGACCAATTCCGGGTCAAGTTCACCCTCGACAATACAGCCGGCTCGGTTATTCAAAAGGCGGTGGTGGTGCGTTCGGTGGCCGAAGAGACGATCGGCTGCCAATTCGTGGGTGAAGACGCCTGTGATGTGACCATCGGCTTCTACATGATGACCTGATCGGTCGCGAGGGACAGATGTCGGGAGACTGAAGTCGGCGGTTTGTTTGCTGCACCGCGTATTTAGAGCCTAATCTTAAAAAAAAGTCTTCTCGATAGGGAATGTCCACATGTCGAAGTTATTGAGGCCGGTTATTCTGGCGAAATGGGTGCTTACGGTGATGCTTTTGCTGCCGGTTTGGGTGCTGTCGGTCCATGCGGAGGATTTATCCTGCCGGTATTGCGGAATGAAAAAAACGCAGTTCGGCCACTCCTGGACGATCATCACCCATTCAGACGGGAATGAAGAGATGACGTGCTCGATCCATTGCGCGGCCATCGACATGGCACTTCATACCGATAAACCGGTATCCCGAATCACGGTGGGAGACTACGGCACCCACAAACAAATTGCGGCGGAATCAGCCTTCTGGGTGATCGGAGGGAACAAGACAGGGGTAATGACCGCCCGGGCCAAATGGGCATTTGAAACCAAAGCCGATGCCGACCGGTTCATCGAAGCCCACGGCGGGAAACACGCCAACTTCGACGCGGTCATGAAAGCGGCTTTCGAAGACATGTATCAGGACGCCCTCATGATCCAGAAAAAGCGACAGATGATGAAGTTTCGAAAAGATGCCGCCAAAAAGTGAGCGCACATCCCCTGTTTTCAGGGCGGCCCCACCCGCTAGAATTTATCTTTCGGTGGGAGGCATCGGCCTGCTGATTCTCGCCCTTGTATCCTACGGGTTCTATATTGGCGAACGCATGACCTCCCTGGACGCGCCAATGATGAACGCTGTCAGCAAAATCAAGCTGGAGGCAGCTATCACCGGTCTGATGATCGAGGAGATATTGGCGAATGGTATCGTCGGCGGGTTGGAGGAGAACTGGGAACCACTGGTCACGGCGGTAAGCACCCTTCGGCGACTAACGGAGGCGCAGGCGGATTGGAAAACGGCGCTGCTTCCTTTTCTAAGCGCCGGCCTTCAGAACGACATCGATGAATTGGAAATCAAGCGAGCGGAATGGGAGGCCGGCGCGAACCGTCGCGTTCGAGAAGAGGCGCATGATTTTATACAGGACGACGCCGAGCTTCATTACCAGGCCGTCTTTTTTGAGTTCATGGAGGTCGTGAGCCGACTGGAGAATCGTGTTCAGGAGATCCTGACCGAAAATTTAAGACGGTTTCGATATGCACAGGGGGTACTCATTCTATCCTGTCTGGGGCTCACCCTGCTGGCCGGCATGGTTCTGTTTCGCTTCGAACGGCAACGGACCCGGCATCTGAAGGAACTTCTTCGGGCCGGGGAGCGGTTAACCATCGAGGTCGAGGATCGAAAGCGAACGGCCCGGGTACTGTCTGAGCAGACCGAGGAACTGGAACGGAGCAACCGAGATCTCCAGCAGTTCGCCTATGTCGCCTCCCATGATCTTCAGGAACCCCTGCGGATGGTGTCGAGCTATGTCAAACTGCTGGAACGGCGGTACAAGGGAAGGCTCGACGCCGATGCCGACGACTTTATCGGTTTCGTGGTGGATGGCGCCGCGCGAATGCAGAGAATGATTCGAGACCTGCTGTCCTACTCCCGGGTGGGAACCTGTGGTAACCCGACGTCCTTGACCGACACCCTGGAGGTCTTCCGTCAGGTTGTCGCCAACCTTCGGGTGGCCATTGAAGAGAGCGGTGCCCGGATCACCCATGATCCCTTGCCCGTAGTGAAGGCCGATCCGACCCAGCTGTCCCAGCTGTTCCAGAATCTGATCGCCAACGCCATCAAGTTCCGTCGGGAGATACCGCCGGAGATCCATGTCTCCGCCGATCGGAATAACCGGTTTTGGGCCTTCTCCATCCGGGACAACGGTATCGGATTCGATCCCGAGTTCGCCGATCGAATCTTCACCATCTTTCAGCGACTCCATACCCGGGAGGACTATCCGGGAACCGGCATGGGGCTCGCGATCTGCAAAAGAATCGTGGAGCGCCACCGCGGTATCATCCGGGTGGAATCCGTGCCAGGCCTCGGTTCGACATTCCACTTCACTTTGCCGGCGAGTGAAAAAAGTGCCAAGGATTTGTAAAATGGAAGGCAAGGAAATAGACATTTTGCTAATCGAGGACAACCCCGGCGACGCCCGACTGCTTAAGGAGGCATTGGGGGAATGCAGAATGGATCACCGCCTGGAGGTGGTGACCGACGGTGTCGAGGCGCTTCGATACCTTCGGCGGGAAGAACCCTACTCGAGGGGATTTCGGCCCGACCTGATCCTGCTGGACCTCAACCTGCCGAGGAAAGACGGCCGGGAAGTTCTGAAGGAGATAAAAACGGATGCGGTGCTGCGGCGGATTCCGGTGATGATCCTGAGCACCTCCGAGGCCGAAGCGGATATCCTCACCGCCTACGACTGCCACGCCAATTGCTACATCTGCAAGCCCCTGGATCTGGAGGCCTTTTTCGAGGTTGCCGAATCGATTCGCCGATTCTGGGTTGACACGGTTAAGCTTCCGGCAAAGGATACCCCATGATTCATAGCATTCGGGCCCTTCTGATCGAAGACAATCCCGGCGATATCCGGTTGATTCAAGAGATGCTTTACGAAGCGGACCCGACCGGTTGCGAAGTGACGGTTTACGATCGGCTGGCGGAGGGGCGGGCGGCGCTGGAAGCAGGCGTCTATGATGTAGTTCTGCTGGATTTGACCCTGCCCGACAGCGTGGGGTTAGAGACTCTCTCCTGCCTCTGTCCCGGCGTTACCGCCGTGGCGGTGATCGTTCTGACCGGCCTGGACGACGAAGCGACCGCCGTGGAGGCACTCCGGAAAGGGGCTCAGGATTATCTGGTCAAAGACCGAATGACCCCGGAGGTCCTCCGGTGCTCAATTCGCTACGCTATTGAACGCAAACGGGTGGAACAGGCCTTGCTGGACCGGGAGCGGGAGTTGGAGGCCCAGACCCGGGATCTGGAGGAGGTCAATGCGGCCCTCAAGGTGCTCCTGAAGCAGCGGGAGGCAGACAAGACCGAACTCGAGGAGCGATTGGTGTTCAATTTTCGGGAATTGGTGAAACCGTTGCTTGAGAAGCTCAAAACCAGCGGGCTCGACCAGCGTCAGAAGGGGTTTCTTGAGATCGTGGAAACCCAGTTAAACGATATCCTGTCCCCCTTCCTACGCGGGGTTTCTCAAGGATATCTCAAACTTACTCCCACGGAAATCCAGGTGGCCAACCTGGTCAAACACGGTAAAAGCACCAAAGAGATCGCCAGCCTCATGAACCTGTCGGCCCGGACCGTGGAGGTCAACCGCAACAATATCCGCAAGAAGATCGGGATCACCAATAAAAAAGTGAATCTCAGGACCTATCTCCTTTCCATCCGATAATATCTAGATTTTATAAGTATTCCATACGCAATGTTCTAGTCTTTACTTTTCCCCGCCTTCCGTCACAATTAAGATCAAGGATATTCCAGCCAGTCCTCTCAAGGACCCGAAAAGAATTCTCACCCTCGCCCTGGGATCGACATGAAATCATTCTCAATCTTTTTTGGCCTGCTTGCGCTTTTCGTCATTCACGCTCTCCCCGGCACGGTGGTGGCGGAAGAGCCGCTGCCTGCACACGAACTGGATGAGGTCAGCATCACCGCGACCCGGATTGAACGCAAGACCGCCGAGGTTCCGGCGAGTGTGGTGGTGGTCGGTGAAGAGGCCATTCAGGAGACCCCGATGACCAACATCAAGGAAGCCATTCGGGGGATTCCGGGTGTTCTAATCGATAGCCCCAACCGGGGGTACGACTCCCGAATTATCATTCGAGGGGCCGGTCTCAAGGCCCGGTACGGGGTTCGGGATATCATGGTCCTTCTCGACGGCGTTCCCATCACCGACCCCGACGGCCTGACCCGGTTGGATTTCATCGACACCCAGTTGATCGACCAGGTGGAGGTGGTCAAGGGCCCCAATTCGACCCTGTGGGGCGCCAATGCCGCCGGAGGGGTCATCAACATGACCACCAAAAGTCCATTTGAACGGGAAGGCGGCGTGGCCAAAGTCGGGGTCGGGGATTATGAAACCCGGAACTACCACTTGTCCTATTCCGACAACATCGCCGAGACCGTCTACTACACCCTGAGCGGCAGCCGGCGGGAATCGGAGAATTCGTGGCGACGCTGGAATGAATTTGAAACCAACCAGGCCTCCCTTCAAGGTGCGATGATGCTCAATGACGGATCGACCCTGGAGAGCTATTTTGGATACACCAACGCAGACATCCAATTACCGGGGAAACTGAACGAGGACCAGTTCGAGAAATACGAGATGACAGGCGAGGCCCCAGAAACCGATGGACCCTGGCAATACTCAGGGCGGTATTCAGATATTTTTTTCGTCAATGCCAAGTATACCAAGGAAGTGGGGCCGTGGGAATTCAAACCCGTTCTCTACCTGAACAAATGGACCCATGAACACCCCATCACCGGCCGAATCAACGATGCGGACACCAACACCTTCGGGGCCGATCTTCAGGTCAACCGGGACCACCGCCTCGCCGGTATGGAGGGCATACTCACCTTCGGTGCCACCGGACGGTGGGACGACCAGGAAACCGAATATTACCGGTATGCCGATTTTGCCACGACACCGGGGGGACGGATCACCGAGGTGCTTTCTGATCGAAGGGGCGATTTGATCGAGACCCAGGACCGCCAGGTTGATCTTTATGGGTTCTACGTTCAAGAATCACTCCGACCCACCGACCGGTGGATCGTCGATATGGGACTGCGCTACGACGAGATCCAGATGGATATCACCGGCACGCGGACCGAGGAATACAGTTACAGCAGGAGGATGTATATTGCGGCGGAAGATCCCGATGACGTCCGAAAGAATTTCAACGGGTTCAGTCCCAGGATCGGAGCCACCTTCAAGTTCACCGACTGGTTAAATCTGTACTGCAACTTCTCCCAAGGCTTTCAAACCCCTACCGAGGGAGAAGTCAGCGATAACCCGGATCTGAATCCGGTGACCATTCAAAATTACGAAATTGGACTCAAAACCCGGACCCGATCATGGGTGATTGACTCTGCCGTCTACTACTCCCCGGTAGAGGATGAGGTGGTCCAGGTGATCGGGCCGGGCGGAGATAGCCAATACGCCAATTCCGGGGAAACCCTGAAGCGGGGGTTCGAGTTCTCCGGTGCCTGGTATGCCCCCTGGGAAGCCTTGGAGGGATTGGAATTCGGCGCCGGTTATTCCTACACCAACTATACGTTCGAGGATTTTACCGAGCCGGTTCGGGTAGGCTTCGGGGTTGTTAATATGGACCGGAGCGGCAACACCCTGCCATTCATCCCGGCCCATCAGTATTCCTTCTATGGGCGTTACCGCCACGCGTCAGGGATAACATTCAAACTGGAAACCTTTTCATGGGGGTCCTACTACGTGGATAACGCCAATACAGAAAAATACGGAGGATATGACTTCGCCACCAATGCCTTCATCGGGTACGAAAAGGCGCCTTTTCAGATATCGCTCAATGTGGACAATCTGTTCGACCAATACTACGCCGTGGAGGTCGAGAAAGACACACAGGGCGTCAAACGATATACACCGGCGGCGCCGCGAACCTTTCTTGTGCGGCTGGCCTATAATTTTTAAGGAGGGAATCGTGCGTATCAGATCGATGGTCACTTTTGTTCTGGCGGTCCTTATTTCACTGGCTGCGGCGGAGTATCGCTGGGGGGATTCGAGCCACGCCATCGGGCTCCTGTCCGTTAACGGGGGCAAGGCCCGCCACCCCTCCTTTCTGGAGAGCGGGTGGGATCGTTATACCCAGATTACCACGGCAACGGTGTTGCCACTCTACCGGGGGGATGTCCGCGTCGTATTGGAGGGCAACCCGCCCCTGGATTACGAACTACGTTTTTCGGGACCGGTGGTCGACCTGGGGTTGCGGCGGCTGCCTGATTTCCGGGATGACATCCTTTACGGCGTGCAACCGTGGGATCGTCTCGCCTTATGGGTGCTCCTGCGTTCTTTTCCATTGGATCCGGTTTGCGGCATGTCCGTCCGGGAAGGAGACCTCTCATACACGTATCAGGGGAACACGCACCTTTTCTGCGGAAAAGGGTGTCTGGCGTCGTTTCGGGCGGAACCGGAACGATACAATCGAAAAGACACCCCCCGTGGCAAATATAACCTGGCCTTTTACGACACCCGCACCGAAAAATCGGTGCTGAAGGTGCCCCTTATCTTCAAGGGAAAGGAGGATTCCCATGCATCGGGCGGACATCACTAAACCGGCCTTTCCCGGCAGACGCCGCTACTGGATCATGGCGCTATCAATGGTTCTGTTTCTTCCGCCGCTGTCGTTCCTGTTTCAGTTCACCGGGGACAGTAATTTCTGCGGCACCTGGTGCCCCCGCATGTTTTTCGTATGGCGCAAAGGCGCCAGCCTGGACGCCTATTTCATGGGATATCTGAGAAGTTACATGGGGGTGGCTTTAGTTTTCGGAATCCTGCTCACGACCTTTTTCTTCGGCCGGTATTGGTGCAGCCACCTCTGCCCCATCGGGGGAACCATGGAGTTGGGAAGCCGGCTGGTGCCCCGGTTCCTGAAAATCAATTTTGCTAAAATTCCTGCCCCCGCCTTCCGTTATGGGTATCTGTCGGTCTACTTCGGAGCCGCTGCCCTGGGGCTGGGCAGTCTTTGCTGTTCATACTGCAACTTCGCCACCATCCCCCGCATGATCGGGGCCCCCTTTTCAGGGGCGGACATGGCCTATTTTCTGCGGACCGCCGGATTGATCAACCTGGGGCTGGTGCTTCTGCTGGGTTTTTTCGCCAAAGGAGGCCGGGCCTATTGCAATCTGCTCTGTCCAATTGGGGCGCTGGACGGGCTTTCAAACCGGGCCGGGGCCCGATGGGGGCGGCGCGTATCGGTCCATCCCGCCAAATGTAACGGGTGTGGTGACTGCGTGGACAGTTGCCCCACGTGGGCCATCGACCTGACAGACCGGACCGCCCGAATCGATGCCCTTTCCTGCATGCCCTGCGGGGACTGCAAGACCGCTTGCGCCAGGGGGGCCATCGACTACGGGAAGACCCTTCTTCCAATTCCTGCTCCGAAAGGAAAGCCCGCATATGAAAAAGGTTAAGCAGCAAATCCTGTACGCGCTGATCGGGGCCTCCGGCGGCCTGGCCGGCATGCTTCCGCTTTCCCGCTGCAGCGGTAACTGCGCCGCCTGTTTCGGGTGTGCCGGCGTCGGCCTGGGCATCGTCTTGGTCCTGGTCGGTCAAACGTTCAAAGGGGTAAAGGAGGGGTCCGATGGAATGGGTTAAAGAACTGATCGACTATGGGGTGATCGGATTTCTGCTCCTGATGAGCGTCGTCGCTCTGTCGGTGGCGGCGGAGCGGTTTATTGTCTACAGCCGTATTCGTGTCGATCACTTTTCCAATAAAAAATCTTTGGAACTACTATTGTCGGGAAAACTCCATATCATCGCCACGATCGGCAGCAATGCACCCTACATCGGCCTTCTGGGGACCGTCCTGGGGATCATGATGACCTTCTACTCCATGGGGGTAGGGGGTTTCATGGACACCGGGAAGATCATGGTGGGGCTCGCCCTCGCCCTGAAGGCCACGGCGGTGGGGCTGGTGGTGGCCATTCCGTCCATCGTCGCCTACAACCTGCTCCTGAGACGGGTCAAGGTGCTCCTGATGCAATGGGAGATCGAAAATGGATGAAAAGGAATTCGATTACCTCAACGTCATCCCCCTGGTGGACATCATGCTGGTGCTGCTGACCATCGTTCTCACCACCTCCACCTTTATCGCGTCGGGGGTTATTCCCGTCGATCTTCCCAAGGCCGGGGACAAATCAGTGGAGTCAATGGAATCCCAGATCATCGAAATCGACCGGAATGGCCAGGTGCATATCAACGCGACGGCCGTATCCCTGCTCGACCTCGGCATTGCCATTCGGGGGCTTGACCGTTCCGTGGCGGTGATGATTCGAGCCGACCGGGCCATCGCCCTTCAATCCTTCGTGGATGTGCTGGATCTGGTCAAGACCCTCGGTTTCACCAAGGTTCACCTGCAAACCGAAAGCCGACTATGAGGACGCAGCTCCATGGCATCTATATCTCCCTGATGGTCCACGGAATGGCCGCGATTCTCCTTTACGGGGTCAGCCACGGGATTACCCCGACGGTCAGGACCGTGGCCCTCGATTTCAGCCTCGATTCCGGCGGCCGAATCGGGGAGAAAGGTTCGGCAGCAGGCGGCGGGTCCGGGGGCGATGAAGCGCAGCCTCAAAATGAAGCGTCACCTCCAAAGGATTTCCCCGGCGACCGGAAGGTCGCCCCCCCCATGAATCCGGGGATCACCCCCAAGTCCAGTGTTTCCGATCCACCACCGTCGGTTGCCGAGGAACAACCGCCGGTTCTGAAAGCAATGCCCCCCGCCGCAGAAACTTTACCCCCAGTTGATGAAGGACCTGTCGCTGTTGTGGAAGCACCGCCGCCAGTTTTAAAGGCGCCACCTCCCGTTCGGGCAGAAACACCGCCCACTGAAAAGAGACCGACCCCTGCCCGCCGAATTCTTCCGGACGACACACTGAAAGCCATTCTGAAAACACCCCCATTAAAACCCGTCCAGCCGAAACCCGTGCCTCGGAAGAACACGGTTGACCCGGTTACTAAAAAGAAGGCTAAACCCGATCCATCAATCATAGCAGCCATAAAAACGCCTCCCCCTACTCAGGTGAATTCTCGACCCGAAAAAAAACCGAAATCGCTTCTACCCATGCCAAAACCGGCAGCAGGTCCCGAATCCCCGAGCCTATTCCCGGGCGCCGGGTCTGTTGCTGCCACGAATCCATCAGCCGAAATCAGGGCAAACAGCGCAGGTGACCTGTCCGAAGGATCTTCCGGGCATGTGGGTACTGGTTCACTGAACGGTCCGGATGATGAAGGTTCGGGTAATGGGGGAGCCCTGCGTGGCGACGGGGGAACTGCCTATCTTGGCACACATTTCAACTTCATCCGCGGACATCTGAGGGAGCACTTGTGTTATCCCAGCATCGCGCGAAAACGCGGATGGTCCGGGGAAGTGATGGTCTCTTTCACCATTTACCCGGACGGCCGCGCAGACGACATCGCAATCCGCAAAAGCTGCGGCATTTCTCTTCTGGATAAAAGCGCCTTGAAAACGGTTTACAACGCCAGCCCGTTTCCCAACCCGCCCATGGCGGCTAGAATTGTCATCCCCATCGTTTACCAGTTGAACTAGCGGGCCCCCGTTCACGACAACGGTGAACACATATTTCGCTATCATGGCTTGTGAGAAAAAGAAGGTTACACGAAAGATTATAGGAAATGGAACCCTCCCCGCGGCCCCGATGAGCGGGATCTCTGCTTCACTCCGACCCCGATGACGGGATCTCCGCTTTGCTTCGACAAGCGACGGGGAATGCGCTCGCTGTCGCGGTTCAAAAGGAGGAGGTGGTGTGTTCGGTGGCCGAAGAGACGATCGGCTGCCAATTCGCAGGAAAAGACGCCTGTGATATGACCATCGGCTTCTACATGATGACCTGACAGGCAGCCAGTGACTGAAGTCGGCGGTTTGTTTGCTGCACCGCGCAATTGGCTGCTTGGCTTAAGGCGGCTCCCGCTTGTTGGATAACTCCTCAAAAATATGATAGGTAGGACAAAAGATCGGTGACCACCTTGATGGAATGGTTCGTTTTTTACGCCCAAACATGAGTTATATTGCGCTTACCCATAGTGATGATGTTAATGGAGCTTATAGATGGATAAGAAAGAATTAAACAATGAACTAGTGAAACTTCGCAATAGCGAAAAGCATTATCGAATGTTGATGGATGAATCCATGGACCCGACGTTCTCATTTTATGCTGACGGGACATATAGATATGTAAATCATGCTTTTGCCAAAGGCGTCGGCAAAACGTCGGATGAAATTATTGGCCGCAAAATTTGGGATGTTTTTGAAAAGGATGAAGCAGATAAACGATTTGCCATAGTAAAAAAAGTATTTGCTGAAGGAAAACCCGAGGAGATTGAGGTTCGCGTGCCGCAGTCAGCCGGTGACACTTTTTATCTAACAACCGTTAAACCCATAATGAATGATGTGGGTGGAGTTGAAACAGTGATTTGCACGTCGAAAAATATCACCAAGCGTAAACTCGCAGAAGACGCCTTGAAGAAAGAGCGCGATAAACTGATGAAAGCATTGAAAGAAATAAAGACGCTTTCAGGGCTTCTACCAATTTGTGCCTCTTGTAAAAAAATTCGTGACGACAAGGGGTACTGGAATCAGATGGAAGGTTATATTCAACAACATTCGGATGCCCAATTCAGCCATGGTATGTGCCCGGATTGTGCAAAAAAGATGTATCCCTATTTGGATATCTGACCGGTGAGCAATTAATCGCAGCAATCATCCGTTCACCATATAAACCCCAATGTTGCATAAAAATATTTAAAAAGTTAGCTAAAATATTGGAAACATAATTGATATAGTCAAGTTGTTATCATTTTCTGGATGTCACGAATGGTGAAGTCCAAGAATG
>RCNC010000548.1_pt1 | contig 24024 bp, 20 predicted proteins | sample 2041301 | NCBI WGS metagenome assembly RCNC01 (sample SAMN09708231, study PRJNA481090) | Marine sediment metagenome, whole genome shotgun sequencing project. | biome: marine sediment; feature: ocean; material: sediment; isolation source: Sewage treatment plant 13A marine sediment (STP13A) ...
TCGGTTCTGGCCGCAATTAGCTCGCAAGCGGGAGCATTTGAGTTCAAAAACACACCCGAGGATCTGGAGATTCGTTGGGACAATACCTTCAAATTTAACGTGGTGTCGCGCGTCGGCAAAGCCGATAACCAGGTTGTTGATCGAGCAGCGGGCTACTTTTTGGCTGATGACGCCGATTTGTCCGTGGACCGCACTTCCTTTGGTCTGGTCAGTACGCGCCTGGATGTGCTTTCCGAGATGGACATTATCTGGAAGCACAACTTTGGTATGCGTATCAGTGGCTCAGGCTGGTATGACCCCCAGTACAAGGACGATGAAAACGATCACCCCGGTGACCGTAACTTCAGCTGGGCATCACCCAGCGCCAAGGTGGGTGAATTCAACCACGAGGCAGAAGACCTGCACTACGCCGGTGGCGAACTGCTGGACGCCTTCGTCTTTGCCAACTTTGACATAGGGGACACCGCGTTGGGCGTGCGCGCCGGTCGGCACACCATTTACTGGGGTAACAGCCTGCTGGCCCTGGGCGCGATAGCCGGTATTGGCGGCGCCATGGCGCCGCTGGACTTTGCCAAGGCCCTGTCGGTGCCCGGTTCCGAGGCGAAAGAGCTGTTTATGCCCACCAACAAGATATCTACCGTTTTCCAGCTCACCGACGACCTGACCTTCAACGCCTTCTATAACATGCAGCACCAGCGTTACCGGGTGCCTGAAACCGGTACCTTCTTCAGCCCGGCGGAAGGCCTGTCTGACAATACCGAGTTTATTTCCTTTCCACCGCAGGCCAGGGGTACGTATTCCTCGCCTACCCGTAATGGTTATCAGGGCAGGAACGACCAGAAAGACACAGGGGATTATGGCTTCAACGTGCAGTACTTTGTTGAGCCCTGGGGTCTGGAAACCAGCTTTATCTATATGAACTACGTTGACAAGAACCTGCACGGTTTGCACGCCGGTATCGACCTGGGGCAGTTCGGCAACCTTCTGGCCGGCTCTCTCCCAGCAGCCGGGGCTTTAATTGGCCTCTGGGATGCCGAGTGCGCAACTGGCTCGATTGCCTGCCCCAATGATCCAGTCTTTTTGGACGGTGGCGCTATCGAGATCGGCCAGGGCCGCTGGCTGTTCAAGGACGATATCGACCTGTACGGACTGTCCTTTGCCAAGGAAATTGCGGGTATCAGCGTTGGCACCGATATTGTGTACCGCAAGGATACCGGTCTCGCCCCGGACCTGAATGCTGGACTGCTGCGCATTTACAATTCGCCCGACTCACCGCCGTTTCAGTTTACTCCGGAGGAGGTCGCAGATCTGCTTGCAAACACACTTGATCCCTCTGGCGGAACCACCATTGGCGTGATCCCCGGGGCTTATGACAGCTACGACTCGAAGAATTACCTGGGGCCTGTCGGCGACGTCTGGTCAGTAGTGATCAACGGTGTCGGACTGCTCAATGGCGACTTGGGGCTGTGGGATGGAGGCACCTGGATCCTCGAAGGAACCTTTACCATGCTGGATGAGTGTAATGAGCACTGTGAACTGTTGGACAACAAGGTCAGCGAGAATCGGGTGGTCAGTGCCGTGAGTGGTGTGTTCAAGCCTACCTGGTTCCAGGTCTATCCAGGTTGGGACCTGAGTATCCCGATGAGCGTGTCCTATACCATTGATGGTGAAAAGAGTCCCTTCACCTTTGGTGGTGATGAGGAGCGTGGTAATGGCAGTATCGGTGCAGAACTTCTCATCAACCAGGCGTGGACAATTAATGCCAAGTACAACACCTTCTTCGGTCCGGTCAATGCGGGTATCGGCGGTCTGCTGAAAGACCGCGATAATATCTCCATGACCATCAAGCGTACCTGGTAAAACTGGTCTATACCTATTAATGAATACAGAGTTGTATAAGAGGAAAATATCATGATGTACAAGCAGACACTGGTGGCCCTGAGCCTCAGTACCCTGATGGCGGGTAGTGCCTTTGCCTCGGTCTCTTCTGAGGAGGCTGCCCGGCTAGGTAAGGACCTGACACCCATGGGTGCGGAAATGGCGGGTAATGCCGATGGCAGTATTCCGCCCTGGAATTCAGCGGGCACACCCATACCAGCCGGGTTTGTGCCCGGCTCCGATAACTACATCGACCCCTATGCTGGTGAGAAGCCCATATACACCATCGATGGCAGTAACTGGCAGGAGTACGCCGACGTATTGACGGACGGCACCAAGGCACTTTTTGAGAAATACGGTGACGATGGCTTCGAGATGCACGTCTATCCCACCAAGCGAGACTTCGTGGTGCCGGACTGGCTGTATGCCAATAATGTCAAGAATGCCACGGGAGCAACGCTGGAAGATGATGGCCTGAGAGTAAATGGGCATTATCCCGGTGTACCCTTTCCCATCCCGCAATCGGGCATGGAAGTACTATGGAACCACAACCAGCGCTATCTGACTGATCACAGTATCAAGTACGATACTTACTACGTCAGCTCGGCTGGCAAGCCGGTCCTTTCCACAACGGGATATATGACCAATATCTTGCCCATGTACCAGCATCCCGATGCTCTCGTTGGAGAGCAGGGCTGGGTAAAACTGCGCATTAACTACAAGGCACCGGCCCGTCGTGCGGGAGAGATTCTGTTGGTACACGAGCCCGGCGCCGACTTTACTGCAGGTAAGGGCCGCAAAGCCTGGCAGTACCTGGTTGGACAACGTCGTGTGCGCCTCGCGCCAGCGGTGAACTTTGATACACCCAACCCCGGCGTGGCGGGTACATCGACCTACGATGACTCCTTTATCTTCAACGGTTCTCCAGAGCGCTATGACTGGAAACTGGTGGGCAAGAAGGAAATGATCATTCCCTATTCCGCCTACGATTTTGTCTTTCAGCAGAAGGCGCTGGATGTCCTTGGTGAGAAGTTTATCAAGCCAGAGACAGTCCGTTGGGAGAAGCATCGCGTCTGGATTGTCGAGGGCACCCTGAAAGAGGGCTCTCGCCACCTGTACAGCAAGCGTCGCTTCTATATCGACGAAGACATGTGGGCTGGTCTGGCCGCCGATAACTATGACGGTCGTGGCAATATCTGGCGCGTGCAATATGCCTATGGTGCCAACCTGTATGACATTAAATCCAATTACCACTTTGCCTATGGTGCCTATGATGTATTGCAGGGTATTTATAACCTGAACACCAAGCCTGCGCCGGGTGGCTTCAAGAACGGTGTGACGGAAGGTGAGAAGTGGTTCACGCCCAAGGGACTGGCGCGCGGAGGTGTGCGCTAGCGCGACTGATAAAAGGGGCGTTGCTGTGGCAACGCCCCTTTTCGTTCCGGTTTAAACAATGTATGGATTTGTATCATGAAGTTACGAGAAGTCTTGCTTGCCCTTGCGTTTACCCTCGTTCCACTGTCGAACGCTTACGCAGTTAAATACGATGTCCTGGAACTGCCCTCGGTACAGAGTGACCTGGCATCAAAATCCCTGATCTTTAGTATCGAAAAATTCGGTGATCGTTACTTTGCCACCGGCCACTTCGGCCATATTCTTTATTCGGACGATGGCGGGGACACCTGGACACAGGCTGAGGTGCCGGTGCGTTCCAGTATCACCGGAATCGATTTTCCCACGCCTGAGCTCGGTTGGGCGGTAGGTCATGAGGGCGTCATCCTGCATTCCTCCGATGGCGGCAAGACCTGGGTCAAGCAATTCGATGGCAATCGCTATGGCACGGAAGGCCTGGCGTACTACAAAAAGTTGGCTGAGGACAATCCCGACAATGAAGATTATCCCTACCTGGTGGAAGAAATGGAGTTCGCCATTTCCCAGGGCGCCGACAAGCCCCTGTTTGGGGTGCGCTTTCACAGCCCAACATACGGTCATGTTATGGGTGCTTATGGCATGATTTTGAGAACCGAAGACGGCGGTCAAAACTGGGAACATGTTCTGCACCATATGGAGAACGACAGTTATTACCATATCTTTGACTTTGCGCCGCTGCCAGAGGAAGGCAAGTTTTTCCTCAGCGGAGAAGCGGGCTTGTTTATGGTGGGAGATGTCAATGAGCAGACCGGCAAGAAAATTAATTCCATACCCTGGGAAGGCAGCTTTTTCGCCAGTACTGACACCGCCGATGGGGCTATCGTCATGGGCGGTTTGCGCGGCCGGATGTTTCGCACAACAGACGCGGGTGACAGTTGGACCGTGGTTGAAAAGTCTCCCACAAGCGCCATTGTTGACCTGGTCAGGTTGGAGGATGACAGCCTCATTGCTGTGAGTATAGGGGGCCAGGTTCTGATGAGTAAGGATAATGGCCTGACGTTTGCACCACTGCCGATAACCGGCGGGATGCCGGGGTCTATTGAACGTATCTATACAGTGGCGGAAGGCCCCAAGGGGACCATATTGGTCGGCGGTCCCTCTGGTATCCGCAAACTTGCCTTGCCGCAATAACCAACAGATCCTGGAGAATCAGTAATGGCTCACGCAACACAATCCGATCTGCCAGTAATTGCGGATCTTAGCAAATTTGATGATCAGTCCGGGACTTTCCTGGAAAAGCTTGTTTTCAACCACCGCGCTTTCGTGGTGATTCTGTGTGTTCTGGTAACCCTGGTGTTGGGTTTTCAGGCGACAAAAATACAATTGCAGGCGGGTTTCGAAAAAACCCTGCCCAAAGCCCATCAGTATGTACTCAATTACCAGGCCAACAGGAATGAGTTGAAGGGTCTGGGGAATAACCTGCGTATTGTTGTCGCGGTGAAAGAGGGGAGCATCTTTACCCCGGAAAACCTGGCGTTTTTCGAAGCCGTCAACGACGAGATATTTTATATACCCGGCGTTGATCGCAACGGCATGAAATCCATGTTCACTCCCAATACGCGCTGGCGTGTGGTGACCGAGGAGGGGTTCGAGGGAGGTCCGGTTATACCCGGGGACTTTGATGCCTCTCCCGAATCCATCGGACAAGTTCGGGTCAATATCGCCCGTGCGGGTATCATGGGTGACCTGGTCGCCAACGACGGCATGTCGGCAGCGATTATTGTGCCGCTGCTGGACAATAACCCGGAAACCGGCGAGCGCCTGGATTATTCCGAACTAAGCAGTAAGCTGGAGGAGATTCGCGAGCAATTTGCCGGTGATGATCCGGATAAATCCATCCATATTATCGGTTTCGCCAAGCTGGTCGGTGACTTGATCGATGGCCTGTTCGCCGTCATGGGTTTCTTCGCAATGGCCGTGGTGATCGCCACTATTTTACTCTACCTGTATACGCGGTGCCTGCGTTCTACGGTGCTGGTGATTTTTATCACGCTGATCGCGGTTGTTTGGCAGATGGGCATACTGGCGACCCTCGGTTATGAGCTTGATCCATTTTCCATTCTGGTGCCGTTTCTGGTGTTCGCCATCGGGGTGAGTCATGGGGCCCAGAAACTCAATGGTGTATTGCAGGATATCGGGCGGGGTACACACCGCTATGTTGCCGCCAGATACACGTTCCGGCGTTTATTCCTGGCCGGAGTCACGGCGCTGCTCTCCGATGGCGTTGGCTTCGCGGTATTGATGATTATCCAGATCCAGGTAATCCAGGACCTGGCGATTACCGCCAGTATCGGCGTGCTGGTGCTTATCTTTACCAACCTGATCCTGATACCCGTTTCGCTATCATATACCGGTGTCGGTAAGAAGTGTGCCGAACGCGCCAGCCATGGCGCCAAGAGCATGGAAGAAATGCACATCCTGTGGCGTTTCCTGCTGTCGTTTACTTCGAAAGGGCCAGCTACAGCTGCCATTGTGATCAGTATCCTGCTGGCTATCGGTGGTGTCTATGTGGCCCAGGATTTGCAGATCGGTGACCTGGATCCCGGTGCGCCGGAATTGCGCGCTGACTCCCGTTACAACAAGGACGTGGCCTATGTGATCGAGCACTACTCGGTCAGTACCGACGTTTTCGCGGTCATCATCAAGACGGGTCCCGATGGTTGTATCGAGCACGAGGGCTTGAGCCTCGCTTCAGAGCTGGAATGGCGCATGCGGCAGACGCCTGGCGTGGAAGATATCCGCGGCCTCAACGTGCGTACCCGCGAAATCATGATGGGCATTAACGAGGGTTTCCCCAAGTGGCAATCCCTGTTCCGCAACCAGGACACCATCAATTACGCGGTCAGCGAACTGGTGACCCTGGAATATGTTGATCCCGGGTGTTCCATCTGGCCGATGTTGATTTACCTGTCCGATCACAAGGCTGCGACCCTGGAGGGCGTGGTAGAAACCCTGGAGCAGTTCAACAACGATTGGCCCAGCACTGATATCGAGTTCCTCGGCGCAGCGGGCAGTTCCGGTTTTGAAGCAGCGACCAATATTATCGTGAGGAAAGCTAACCGCGAGATGTTGTTCTACGTGTACGGAGCGGTAATCCTGCTGTGTATGCTGACCTTCCGTTCCGTACCGGGCGTGATCTGCGCTGTGTTGCCCCTGATGCTGACTTCCATCCTGTGTGAAGCGCTGATGGTGTGGCTGGGTATCGGTGTGAAGGTCGCGACGCTCCCGGTAATTGCGCTCGGGGTGGGTATCGGTGTGGATTATGCCCTCTACGTGTTGACGGTCATCCTGGCCAAGACCAAGGAGGGCATGGATCTGAAGACGGCTTACTACGAGACACTGAACTTCACCGGTCGAGTGGTGGCGCTGATTGGTATCACACTGGCTGCGGGTGTTGTCACCTGGGCCATGTCGCCTATCAAGTTCCAGGCTGATATGGGCATTTTGCTCACCTTCATGTTTCTCTGGAACATGTTCGGAGCCCTGATCCTGATGCCGGCCCTGGCTGTGTTCCTGATCAAGCCCAAGACCGACAACAGCTAGAAAGACCCCAGGCAACCGGTGTGTAATCCGGTTATTGGGGCAGTTGCTCGATTGACGGCCATCGCGTGAAACCGATGGCCGTTGTCGTTTTGTGGGGTAGGGCAGTGTTACATCGTCCTGGTGCCAGTAACGCCAGACCAGTTTTAGACGGGAGAGTTGACATGTCAACCAGGTCGCTATTGCTTACTTTGTCCATTGTTATTGCCCTTGCTGCCTGTACGCAGGCGCCTGCTATAGAAGACAAACCCGCCGATGAGTTTGCTGCCGAGGGCTTGCATGCGGTCAGTGGCTCCGGTTTCCAGTCAGCCTACGTGCGGCCAGGGGCCAACCTGCCCGCCTATCGCAGCGTCAATATTGCAGCGTTGCAATTGGACAATATCGATATTGCCAGCACGCCCATGGCTGGCACCCTGCGCCGGGACTGGCAGATGACTCCGCAACGAAAAGCGTCTCTAGAGCAGACCTGGGCCGCAACCATGCAGCATTTTTTCCACGCTTACGAAATTACCGCAAGTGGCGATGGGGTGCTCAAGATAACGGCAGAATTAGTTCGGGTCGCCCCGGGGCGTCCTTCAGCTACAACGATCGGTGGAGGGCTACAGCCCGTGGGATCATCCCGGGATGTGATCGAAATTACAGCCGAATTCCGTCTTTACCAGCAGGACAATGCCCAGCTGTTGGCGGTGATCCGCGATAGTAGAACCATGACGTCTGTTGCTCTGTCACGGACAGGGGAAAGCAGTGTGCGGAGTATGTTCAACGCCTGGTCGGCGTTGCTACATACCCGCATATCGGGACGATAGCCCCATTGGGAACAGGATACTCAGCGCAGACTTCAGCATTTGTCTTCTGCTTCCTCCACGCTCTGTGTACCCTGCGCGTCCTGCCAGACGGCCAGTATCAGTACTGCAGTGTAGATCGATAGAATAATAGGCATGATGCTTACCTCACTATGGGTTAGGTGTCGATTCAGGATTCGATGCGACTACCCTGGTGTTCCTGCAAAATCGCCAGTACCAGGATGATTGCGGACAGTGCCAGTAAATAGGCCATGATTTATCCTCCTTTGCTCCGGGCGCCTCTCGCTCGGGCTTGTATTCAATGTATGGGCGAGAGTAAAATTCTTCAAATGGACAATATTCCGATGTAATATGAACTGAATTCATATTAATGTCAGTGGAGGGTGCTATGGAGCTGAGAGAGCTGGGTCGCCTGGACCTGAATTTATTGGTGGCGCTTGAGGCCCTGCTGGAGGAACGCAATGTCTCAAAGGCCGCCCAGCGCCTGTTTATCAGCCAATCGGCCATGAGCAAAACCCTGGGCAGGCTGCGCGAGTTATTTGACGATCCATTGTTTATCCGCAAGTCCTCCGGCATGCAGCCGACACCGCGGGCCCGGGAACTGGCACGCCACCTGCCCGGTGTCTTGCAGGCTGTGCAGGCCATGGTACAGCCGGGTGAGTTCGACCCACTGACCTTCGACGGTGAATTCAACCTGATGGTCCAGGGCCATATGGGGGTGTGGATATTACCCCGCCTGCTGCAGCGTTTATGGGTAACCGCACCCAATATGCGCCTGCGGACGCTCTCCACCTGTGAAGCCCCCCTGGACAAGATTGCTGACGGTGAGCTGGATTTTCTACTGCATGCTGAGCACAAACAGTATCCGCCTGGAATCAAACTGGCCACCCTGGGGTTTGCTCCTCCGGTGCTGTTGGCGCGTAAGGGGCATCCGCTGGAAGGTAAAGACCTGACCTGGGATATGGTGGTGGAATATCCCCATGTGCGTTTGATCATTGAGGAGCTGGCAGACATTGATTTTCGTATAGAACGGGGGGGTGACGAGGAGCCAGAGTTTTTCCGGCGAGAGCGGGAAGTGGTACCTCACCTGCGCACCGACCATCTCTATACCGCAGTTCGGGTGGTACTGGCGTCCGATTACCTGTTTCCGGCGCCACCGCTATTCATGGAGCAGGATGATTTGGCCGGAGAGCTTATTGCACTACCCTGGCCCGGCGATGAGGACATCTCGGTGAAGTATGTGCTGGTGAATCACGAGCGCAATGACCGCTCAGCGGCGCATGAATTTCTCGGTGGTGAAATACTCTATGTCATTGAGGAGTTTCGACAGCAGTATGATCTCCCCAGCCTGGAGGATATGCGCGCTCAACGTAACCTGCCTTACTGATGATCGAGATGCTGCCAACCTAGTCTGGCTTCTGTTAATCTCACGTTTTGTGCTGTGAATGGTCGCCAGCCTGGCGCTGGCCAAAAAGGATAATTGTAACGATGCACCCCTCAGGGCAAAGATTTATAGTCAGTATTTTGGTTCCTGCACTGGCCTGGGCGCTGTCCCATTCCGCACTGGCCGCTGATGTGGGTGAGAGTCTGGACGTCGTCAAGAAAACCAACCGTCATGCGGTAGAGTCCCAGAAGAAGATCGACAAGCTGTCGCAACAGACCGGTGCTTTACTGGAGGAATATCGCAAACTACAGGACGGCACTGAATATCAGGCGGCCTACACCCGTGAGTTGGAGGAGTTGGATAGTGCACAGCAGTTGGAGATCGAGGATCTTCAGCAACAGATCGCCCAGGCCCGCATTACGCGCCAGCGCATAGTGCCGCTAATGCGCAGTATGGCGGACGCCCTGGAGAAATTTGTAGTGCTGGATCTGCCATTCCACCATGAGGAGCGCATTAACGGGGTGTTGCAGTTGAAGCAGCGTCTCAGCCAGCCCGATCTTTCAGTATCGGCCAAGTTCCGCTTGTTACTGGAGGCTTACCAACTGGAGCAGGATTACGGCGGCAAGATAGAAGCCTGGCGGGGGCCGTTGGAGTTCGAAGGTGAGGAGCTGTCCGTTGAATACCTGCGAGTGGGAAGGGCAGCGCTGTATTTCCACAGCCTGGACGGCTCAGCCAGCGGTTACTGGAATGCCGCAGAGGACACCTGGGTGGCCCTCGATGCCAAGCACAACCGCTCCATGGCGCAGGCCCTGCGTGTGGCTAAAAACCTCACCGCTCCCCAGTTATTACAGTTGCCTATGCTGACGCCCGGGGGTGAATCATGAGGCGCCTGTTTACGCTGGTGTTGGCGGTCTGCCTGTCGCTGCCTGTGTTCAGCCAGACCCCCGAGGCTATGCCGGAGCAGCAAATCACCAACCTGGACCAACTGTTGCAGTCAGTGCGTGAACAGCAGCGCCAGCAGCGCCAGCGCGACAAGCAGAGAGAGGCGCAGTTCCTGCAGGATAAAAAACAGCAACAGGCGTTGCTCGCCAGGGCGCGCCGGGATTTTGAGCGCGAGCAACAACAGAACCAGCCATTGCTTGCGGTCACCGAGGCGAACAAAGTGCAGCTTGATCGGCTGCGTAAGGAATTGAAGGACGTAGTGGAGGACATGGGCGACCTGTCCAGCACCTTTCGGGAGTTCGCCGGTGACTTCAGCGCAGTGCTGCAGGAGTCGATGATTACCGCTCAGTTCCCCGCCCGCACCGAACAGCTGCTTGCCCTGGCAGCGTCGGATGCCCAGCCTACTATCGAGGAAATTGAATCCCTGTGGCTGCTGGTGCAGGAGGAAATGACCGAGGCAGGCAAGGTGACCGCGTTTGCTGCGCCGATCGTTTCTGCGGATGGTACTGCTGCCCCGGGTCGGGTATTACGAGTGGGCACTTTCTCCGCTTTCAATGATATGGATTTTCTGCGCTATGTACCTGAAACCGGAGAGCTTCTGGTGCTCTCGCGACAACCTGCGGCGCGCTATCGCAGTGCTGCCAGTGAGTTTGCCAGCGGCGCAGGGGGAGTGGCGGCTATCACGGTAGACCCAACGCGGGGCAGTCTGCTGGGGATGCTGAGTTACACCCCCAGTCTGCGCGAGCGCATAGAGCAGGGCGGTACCATTGCCCTGATAATCATCGCGCTGGGCGCACTGGGCCTGTTGATGGCTTGCTGGCGTGGTGTCTATCTGGGTGTGCAATCCCTGCGTATACGTAAACAGCTGTCCAATCTTGAGATGCCTAGCCCGAGTAATCCGCTGGGCAGGGTGCTGCTGGCCGCCAGCGGTATCGACCTGGAAGAGGAAGAGTTGTTACAGCTAAAACTGGACGAGGCAGTGTTGGCTGAGATGCCAGCCCTGGAGCGAGGTAATGGTGTGATTAAGTTATTGGCTGCCACCTCGCCACTGCTGGGTTTGCTCGGTACTGTGACCGGCATGATTCTGACCTTCCAGGCGATCAGCCTGTTCGGCACCGGCGACCCCAAATTGATGGCGGGCGGCATTTCCCAGGCACTGGTCACCACTGTGTTGGGCCTGGTTGTAGCGATACCGCTACTGTTCAGCTACAGTATCATTGCCTACATGTCGCGGTCCATGATTCAGCGCCTGGATGAGCAATGTGCCGGCGTACTGGCCCGCACCGCGGAGCAACAGGAGCGCTCCCGGTGAGCCTGCTGCTGTCACCGTTGTACGCCATCCAGGACTTCGTGGAGCAGGGCGGGCCGGTGCTCTGGGTTATTTTCGTGGCCTGCCTGTTGCTGTGGCTATTGATTCTGGAGCGCATTTGGTTTTTGCGTATCACCTGGCCAGGCCGGGCCCGAGAGCTGGTAGAGCAGTGGAACGCGCGTGCGGATAGAGTCTCCTGGCGCGCCAAGAAAATCAGGGAAGCGACGGTGTCGGAAGTCAAAATGGAATTGCACGCCATGCTGCCGTTGATCCAGATGTTGGTAGCACTGTGCCCTTTGCTGGGATTGCTGGGCACTGTGCTGGGCATGATTGGCGTGTTCGAAGTGATCGCGGTCAGTGGCAATGATGACGCGCAGGCGATGGCACGGGGCGTCTACCGCGCCACTATTCCTACCATGGCGGGGCTGGTCGTTGCCCTTACCGGCATTTACTTTACGGTGCGCCTGCGGCGCGTCGCTGCTCGCGAGACGGGGCGTCTACAGGGCAGCCTGACGCTGAGCCCGCATGTGCGTTTGCAGGTGGGCTCGTGACTGCCAAGCGCCATTTACCCACCGAGGAAGAGATTGAGCTTGATATGACACCGATGTTGGACATCGTGTTCATCATGCTTATCTTTTTTATTGTCACCACCTCTTTTGTTAAAGAGTCCGGTGTCACCGTGAATACCCCCCAGGCGGAGACTGCGTCGAAGCAGGAGAAGGCCAATATCTTCATCGCCATTACCGCTTCCGGGGAGGTGTGGATTGACCGCCGTCCGGTGGATGTGCGCTCGGTAAGGGCCATCGTTGCGCGCCTGCATGCCGATAATCCGGAAGGGTCAGTGATAATCCAGGCCGATGCCGAGGCGGCTACTCACAACCTGGTAGAAGTGATGGACCAGGTGCGTTTAGCCGGTGTGGAAAGTATTGCGATCGCTGCCGACAAAGGGGCAGAGTGAGCGCGACATTGTCCCTGCGACTGGTGCCTGCATTCATTGGGGCATTGCTTGTTTCTGTAGCGATATTCCTGTTTATGCAGAGCCTTATCCACTATGGCGCTGAAGATAGCGAGCAACTACCTGTATACAGTAACGTACAGGTTTTCCACCCGGAACCGGAAGAGCCTGAACCCGAAGAGGAGGAGGATGTGGTGGAGCCTCCCAGGGAGGAACCCGCGCTGGAACCGCTGTCTGTCACCTCGCCGCCCACCTCGCCGCAGCCACCTGCCGATCTGGAAATGCCAGCGCTGGATATAGGTGTAGGAGATATCGCTATACGGCCGGTTGGCAAGAGTTGGAGTGCACCGCTCAACCCCGGCGTTATTGCCGTCGATAATGGCGGACAGGATGCCCGGGGCTTTATCGAGGTGGTGCCGTTCAATACACGGCGACCCAATGTCCCGGAGGTGGCCTGGCAAAACAAGATCAATGGTTGGGTGCTGGTGGCTTTCTCGGTAACGCCTGACGGAAAAACCCGCAATATCCGTGTGCTCGATGCCAGGCCCCGAGGCGTCTTCGAAGAAAAGGTATTGGCAGCGGTCAATGATTGGAATTACCGCGTCAGTTTTTCCGGCAAGGTGACCCAGGATATTGTACTCACCCAGAAAGTTGAGGTGCAGTGGCAGAACTTTCCCCAGAACCTGCCCAATGTGGATTGAATGCATGTGGCATAGACTCTCTTTCTTAACGCTGGTGTTGCTCTTTTGTTTGCTGGCGGTGTCGCGCAGTTTTGCCGAGGAGGGACAGTACCGCAGCAAGATACTGCTCACGCCCGCGGGAGAAATTGGCCAGGGTGCCGAGTTATCGATTGAAGAACTGGAGCAGCAGATTGGCAGCATAGAACAGCCCTATGCCAAGTCGAGTGCGGGACGCCACCTGGCACGCCACTACGTGGAACAGGGAGACTACGACAAGGCCATTGCCTACTACCGGGAAGCGCTGCTCGCTGAAGGCTTGTCTGATGTTGCCAACCGGGAAATGCTGCGGGAGCTGGCACAGGTATACCTACTGAAGAAGGACTACGCTGCAGCTGTACAGGCGCTTGAGCAGGTGCTGGCCATCGACCTGCTGCCTGCAACGACCGACTTTTTGTTGTTGGCCCAGGCTAACTACCACCTGCGCAATTACGTGGCGGTGGTCGCGGCCCTGGATAAAATTGAGCAGAGCGGCCTGACGCTGGATCCGGCGCAGCTGCGCCAGGCGCTGGCCCTGTACTACCAGGCAGGTGCTTACGCCCAGTGCGAGCGCATATTGCAGCGACTACTGGAGGTGGAGCCCAATGAGCCCAGGCACTGGCATCTGCTGGCCTCGGTTTACCTGCAACAGGACAAGAAACGCCAGGCGCTGGACCAATTGACGCTGGCGCGACGCAAGGGCGTAGCCTTTAGTGATGACGATGTTTTATTGCTGGCAGACCTTTACGCGGTCAACGAAAACCCCTACGACGCCGCAGAAACTATTACCGCAGCGCTGCAGCGGCAGGAGCTGGAGGGTAATGGCGCAAACTACCGCAAGCTGTTCGAATTCTGGTTCCAGGCCAGGGAGCCTGCCAAGGCGCGGCAAGCCTTGAGCCAGGCCGCGAAGTTGAGTGGCGACACAGAATTGTATCTGTACCTGGCACAACTGCAGATGGAAGAGCGTGACTGGGCTGCCATGCAGCAGACCATGCTGTCCGCCTGTGGCCAGCAGTTACAGGACCGTTTTGTGGGCCGGGCCAACCTGCTGATGGGTATAAGCCAGCTGAAATTGCGTGACACCGATGGCGCGCGGCGATCATTTATCAACGCTACCCTGATAGGCGGCGTTAATTCACAAGCTGCCCAGTGGCTGAAATTTATGGAAGCGGCACCTGCGACCCAGGAGGAAATACGCCGTATCGTGGGCATCTGTTATGGCAGCAGTGACAAGCGTTTGAAGAGCGCAGGTACTTCACGCAATGCGCAAAGTGCGGATGACCTGTTGCAGACAAAGACAGTCCCGCCCATACACCTGTTTACTGCCGAATACCGGGAGCCACTGGCAGAGCTGGTAAGCTCGCTTCGCTCACGCCTGGTGAAAATGAACATCAGCCTGGTGAAGGCGGGGGGCACGGTTGAAGGCCCCGTCCACCTCCTGTTCTCACCAGACGTGAAGGGGGAACTGTCCGAGGAAGGCAGTTGGCGCATAGGGCTGCCGACCAAGGGCTCTGTTAGTGGTAAAGGCCGCTTCAGAAGTCGCAGCGAGGGTGAATTCAAATGTGCTTATATGACGTATGCAGGAGCACCGCAGGAGCTGCCAATGGTTTTTAAACGTTTGGTTGCAGCAGTCCAGGCATCGGAATATACCGCGACAGGAGAGGTGCGTATGCTGCTGAGTCAGGATAGTGCTGATTCGAGCCCTAAGTTCGAATGGCAGATAGGAATCCAGTAGCTTTATTGCGGGGCTCTAGTGTGGTGCCTCGTACCAGATGCCACCGCGTTACCCCACAAGGTACCCAAAACAACGGGAAGCAGTGCTCTTGCAAGTACTTTCATAGCTGACTCTTATGCTTCCTGCGTTGCGTCGAGGCGTTGTACCAGTGTGCGTGCATCCAGTATGGCCCCATCAATATAGCCCACAGTGCGGCAATCGCCAATCCGGTCGACGGCAATACCACTGTCTGCGAGTTGCTTCTCCAGCGAGTTGTCGCCCTCGGCGCCCATGGCAATGATGACTTGTTTGCAGGCTACTTCTTCACGTGTCCCGTCGAGGTCGAAGTGCACTGAGCGGGAACCGATCTCACAGTTGGCCACATTGCGTTCAATCCTGGTGCCGTGCTCTCTCAGCAGGTGTAAAACCCTGGCGCGCCGCACAATGGACAGTTCGGCTCCCAGGGAGGGTCCAGGCTCCAGTATGGTCACCTTGCGGCGCCGTTCTACCAGGTATTCGGTTAGTTCTAACCCGACCAGTCCTCCGCCGATGACAACCACCTCATCGGGTATGGGCATCCACAATTTGCTCAGGAAACGCATGAGGGTGATGTTGCGCATCATCTGGCTCAGGCGGGCGGCGAAGAGCATCAGTTGGTACAGGGGGTTGAGCTTGGCAATTGCCTCCGGGTCGCTGCCGAACAGGACGCCGCGCAGTTGATCCCCGTCAAACACATGGCGTTGGTCTTTGCCGGGGAAGGGCGGTGCGTTGCGCAGCGCACCCGTAGCGAGAATCACGTGATCAGGCTGCGCGGCAACGATATCCTGCGCGGTAGCTGTCCTGCCCATTGAAATGGCGATAGGCAGGTTTTTTACCGCTTTGGCGAGGTAGTGCACAAGGCGCTCGTTCGGTTCATAGGCAAGGCCAGCGATACGCGCAGTGCCACCCAGATCCTTATCCTTTTCCCAAAGGCTCACTTTGTGGCCTTTTTCGGACAGCATTCTTGCCGCCTCCATCCCTCCCGGGCCTCCGCCCACCACCAGTATGTTCTGGCTGTCGCTGCTGCGGGCGAGTATGTCGCCTTCGTATTCACGGCCCATGCTGTGGTTTACCGCACAGCACATGGGTTTGTTGATAAAAATCTGGCTGACGCAGATGTAGCAATAGATGCACGGGCGCACAGTGTCGGCCTCGCCTGCCAGGAGTTTTTGGGGCAGGTCAGGGTCTGCCAGTAATTTGCGCCCCATGGCAAGGAAATCGAAATCTCCGGCACCGATATGGCGGTCGCCAATCTCTGCTTCGATTCTGCCAACGCCGATCACGGGAATAGTGACGGCCGCTTTGACCGCCTTGGCAAATCCTGTAAAGCCGCCCGGTTCATGTACCAGGGGTGCCTCGGTAAATGCGATCGCGTGAGAGATGTTGCCATAGGCACTGACATCGATGGCATCGGCACCCGCCTGTTCACATAGAGTGGCGGACACTAAGCAGTCGGCCAGTTCAATGCCGCCCTCGGTGCGATATTCTTTAGCGTCCAGGCGGACCAGAATGGGGAAGCCAGGGTCAGTTGCAGCACGCACGGCTGTTATTACTTCGGTCAAAAAGCGTGCGCGGTTTTCCCGGGACCCTCCGTAGTCATCAGTGCGCTTGTTGGTATAGGGCGATAGAAACGCCGCTAGCAGGTAGCCGTGGCCAGCGTGAATCTCGACACCGTCAAAGCCCGCTATTTTTGCTCTTGCGCTGGCTGCGGCGAAACCGGACACGAGCTCGGCGATGTCCTGCCGGGTCATTTCGTAATACTGCGGCCCCTTGCCATCTGGTCCTGCAGATTTGATGAAGTGACCGATCTCTTCCTGTGTCAGTACCTTGAACATGTCGCTGCCGGTGGGAGACAGGGGGGAGGGTATGGGAATTGCTCGTCCGGCGACGGTATCTTCCTGGGCCATTTTGCCGCCGTGGTTCAGTTGCGCCACGATTTTCGCGCCGTGCGCGTGTACGCGCTCGGTCAGCTCCGTCAGGCCGGGCAGGAATTCATCCATTGAAAAACCCACAGTGTTGGGCATGGTGGCGCCATTGGGGTAACAGGCCGCTGAGGTTTCCAGAATCAATAATCCTGCCCCACCTTTGGCGCGCGCCTCGTAATAGGCGATCAACCGTTCGCTGCAATGACCGTCCACCTTTGCGAAGTTTGAGCCCATGGCGGCGAGTACTATGCGGTTGCGCAGTTCCAGGCCTGCAATCTTGCCCGGCGAGAGAAGGTGGCGGTATTGTTGTGACATAGCGCTTTCCAGTCCTAGGTGAGGGAGGTGCCTGGATAATGATAGGGCCGGCCAGGAAAAGTTACAGAACGCCATAAGCCAGAATTGTTAACATCAGCGCTCTGGTTCGTCGCCTGGTGCGCGACATAGGCCTGAAGCAGGCCAGGGCGGCCTGTAGCATCCGGAAAAAGCCTATTTGAGGCCATTGGACTTGGCCTGATAGTGTTGTAATATTTACGCCGACAACAGCGGGTGAAGTAGTATGATAATAACTCCCGTATGCCCGCGGGAGTGTTAAACCCCCAGCTCAGCCAGATATAAATATAACGCTAAAAATGGATGGTCAAATGAAGAAAAAACTGCTCGCCTGTGCAATTCTTGCCGCCACCAGCTCGCAAGTCCACGCTTTCAAATTCGATACCGACAGAGACTGGCAGATTCGCTGGGATAATACTATCAGGGCCAACCTCATGAGCCGGGTGGAAAAACAGGATCCATCGGTGTACGACCCGACCAGAGCCAGTAGCCCCAACGCAGCCTATATTGCGGATGATGCTACTTTTTCCGTCGACCGCAGTGGCGGCGGGCTCGTCAGTGCCCGCCTGGATCTTCGCTCTGAAGTGGATGTGTCATGGAGGGATACCCTGGGCTTTCGCATCAGTGGCGCCGGCTGGTATGACTTTGCCTACAGTGACAGTGATTATCCAAATAACGGGCCGACCGCGTCGGGACTGGACGCCTACTCTACCTGGGGCCAGCTGAGTGTTCAGCCGGGTGGCTATAACAATAAAACCGAGGACCTGCACTACCGGGGCGGCGAACTGCTGGATGCCTTCGTCTTTGCCAATTTCGATATCGGTGATATCTCAGCCAATATTCGCGCGGGCCGCCATACCCTGTACTGGGGCCAGAGCCTGCTGTCGGTTGGCGCCATTCACGGTTTTGCCGGTTCCATGGCGGCGCTTGATCTCGCCAGGGGCTTTAGTAACCCCGGTAGCGAGGCGAAAGAGCTGTTCCTGCCCAATAGCAAAGCGTCCACTGTGGTGCAACTCACCGACAACCTGACCTTGAATGCTTTTTATGCCTTTGAGTTTGTGCCCCTGCGTTGGGCCGAGGGTGGCAGCTACTTCAGCCTGAATGAACTGCTGACCGAGAACTCGGAGTTTCTGACGATATTTCCTGGTGCAGGGGGATTGGAGGGTACCCCAAGGGCCGGTTTTAAAGCGGTAGATTACAAGAGTAAGGATTCGGGCGACTGGGGTGTCAACCTGCAGTACTACATCGAGCCCTGGAGTCTTGAAACCTCCTTTATCTATATGAATAACACGGATCGCTTGACCAGTGGTTTGTACGCTACAGCCAGTGGGGTCACCAGTGATGACGTGGCGCTCGCCAGCGAAACCAATGCGGTACTGCTGGGCACCTATGGCTGGGTCTATAAAGAGGATATCGACACCTTTGGTCTCTCCCTGTCCAAGGAAGTATTCGGCGTCAGCTGGGGCGCTGACTTCGTCTATCGCAAAAATAATGCCCTGAACCCCGACCTTACCGCCTCGGTGATCCCTGCGGTCAGTGGCGCTGTGCTCGAGAAGGTGGATCCCGGTAAGAATTATCCAGGCCCCACTGGCGATACCATGCACGTTGTATTGAATGGTCTTGGCTTGCTTAACGGCGACTGGGGGCTGTGGGAGGGGGGTAGATATGTGGTCGAGGCGACTTTCTCCAAACTGGATGATTTTGGTGACTTTGAAGAGAAGGCCAATCCGTTTATTCATAAAGGTCGTTGGACCTCTCATATCGGTGTCCTGTTCAGGCCTACCTGGTTCCAGGTCAGGCCGGGCTGGGACCTGACCCTTCCCATGAGTGTCAGTTACGCTATTGATGGTGAACAGGCACCTAACTCTGCCGGTGGTAATGAGGAAGTCGGCAATGCCGCGGTTGGTGCGGAATTGCTGATTAACGAGACGTGGATCGTGGAAGGCAGGTACAACGTCTATTACGGCCCGCAGGGTAATGGTACTTCGGCCTTTATCAAGGACCGGGACAACGTTTCGTTTTCCGTCAAGCGCACTTTCTAGAGCCGGATACACTACAGCCTGGGAGCGGCTGCCCTGTCGAGGGGTAGTCTGCTCTCCGCCTCCAGCCAAGGCCGGCATCCCCCGGTCGCGGACTCCGAACGAAATACCTCTTCAATTACCATTTAACGAGCTCTTGTAGCGCTTTAGTGCGGCGGCAGTAGTGGGCTCACCAGTTTCGTAATAGAGCTTCATGGCCGTTGCCACATCGGCAATAGTGGCCGCAATGAGCTTCTGCAACTTCTTTTCCAGCCATGACCCGAAAGCCCCCCAGGGTAGCTCGTACTTCATGCTGGCGGTGAAGCGGGTCGAGTCGGTGTCGTGGTCCGCTAGTTCGTAGCGGAACCAGGCCGATTTGAATGGCGGCGCGGGCTTGTCTCCCTTGTGCAGGCGAATCAGGAAGCCTGTCCCCTCCTGCCATTCCTCGACAGTTTCCTGGATGTAGCTGCGCGGGTTCCTGTAAACATAGCGGCTGGCGCCAACGCCGGTGGTCTGCTCACTCACAATTTCGGTTTTCACGATGCCGGGCACGTAATTGTGTGCCAGTGATATGTCCCTGAGCTTTTCCCACGCGGCTGCGCGGGGCATATTGATGATTACCTGACTGCTGACTTGCTGGGGCATGCTGATTCCTGTTGCTCTCTACTCATCCTAAGCGCCCGCTAGCATAGCTCGACGGGCTGGTAAACTGAAGTGGGTATGCGGCGGTCGGCCGTCGCAACTATGGTCGCTATTATGGTCGCTATTATGGCCGCTGGCGGGGAGGAGTGTTCCGGGTTCGAAACCCTCAAAAACGTGGTAGTATTTTGACAACATAAAAATATTGAAAGACTCACGTTTCATGCATATCACCCCCTCTATTGCACGATGAGCGAACTTACCGTTGGTGCCGGAAAATTCAAGCGCCTGCTCGACTACCTGCAGCAGATTGGCCTGGACGCATCGGCCATTGCCGGCAGGGTGAATATCCTGCCCGAGCGCATCACCGCCCTGGACTCCACGCAGCAGTTGCCCGCCCTGCAATATGCCCGTCTGTACAAAGCGGCGGTGACTGAAATGCAGACGCTGGGCCACCCCATTCCCTGGGCGGCAGGGCTGGGCAGCGAAGCGTTTGACCTGATGTGTCGCTGCATCATTACTGCGCGTACGTTGGGTGAGGCCCTGCGCATCGCCGAGCGCTTCGATAAGCTGTTATATCCCATGATAGGCTACAACGTCAGGTTACTGGATGACGGCGTTTCATCCAGCGTCAAGCTCAGCTATTGGATTAACGTCAAAGAAGAGGAATCTGTGCTGGCGCCGGCCCACTGGGATCGGTCTGGTTTCCAGGCAACAGTCGCCCGCGCATCGGGGCTGGAAGTGTGGTGTTCATTCTGTGGTTGGCTTACCGGCCAGCCGCTGGAAGTTGAAGAAGTAAACGTGGCGGCACCCTTTTTAAGCCAGGCGTATCTTGACGGTATGAATGCGGTGTTTCACTGCCCGATCGTTTTTGATGCGGATGAAAACACACTACAATTTCCGCGTAAGATGCTGGAACGGCGACTGGTGCACACCCGGGACTCATTGGCCGAATTCCTGGAAAGCAGTGTCTATCACCTGATCGCGGTGGAGCAGAAGCAGGCCAGTACCAGCGCGGCGATTAAATCCCTGGTCACCATCGACCTGCCCAACGGGCTGCCTTCCTTCACTGTCGTGGCACAGAGCCTGCATATGTCCGAGTCGAGCTTGCGCAGGCGCCTGCAGAAAGAAAATACCAGCTACCAGGCGCTCAAGGACGAAATACGCTGTGAAGTGGCCATTGATAAGTTGCTGAACCAGAATGCCAAGATTGCGGATCTCGCCGAATATCTGGGTTTTACCGAGCCAAGTTCTTTTGTGCGTTCTTTCAAGAGTTGGACTGGCCAAACCCCGAAAAGCTACCGCGAGAGGATTCAGTCCCTGGGACAGGCGGCGGGTTAACAGTCGAGTGCGCTGGTTTGCTGTGGCTCCACCGCCGCTGAAGTTATCTCAAGGGTTTTCTTCTTCCTTGAGCCTTACCGGGCCGAACTGGTCTGGAAACTTGCCTTTCATGCCATGATAGAAGTCGCGGAAATACTGCATATCGACCTTCACATCACCGGTGGTCAGTAGCGGTGGCCCGAAGCCTCCGCGCTTGCGGCCAAAATCCAGGAATGAAGGCACGATGGGTACTTTCGCCTGTCGGGCAATGTGATAGAAACCCGATTTCCAGTAGTCGGTTCGCTCACGGGTTCCCTCGGTGGGTACCACCAGTACCAGGCTTGCTGCTGTACTGAACGATTCGACCATGGCGTCAACCACGTTGCCGCTTTGGTGGCGAACGATGGGCAGGCCGCCCATTGCGCGCAAAATCCAGCCCGCAGGTGGGAAAAACAGGTTGTGCTTGGCCATCCATGTGACTTTGATATCGAACGCTGCAGCGAATAGCAGCATCAGGGGGAAATCCCAGTTCGATGTATGCGGTGCGGCGATGAGAACATAGCGGTTAAACTCGGGGCGGGCGCCCTCAAGTTGCCAGCCGGTAATACGCAATAACCATCGCGCGAGGCTTTTTTTCATGTGTGGGTCTTATCGAAAAGTAGGCAGGTGCTACGGTTGCACAGCAGGCTTGGAATGTCTACTGTCGGACAGGTGAAACAGGCATTTGACCAGGCGCGACGAGCAGGGCGCACGGCAATTTTTAAACTAATGGATAGCAAGCAGTGGAGTGTGGCATGAGTAGATTCAAGGATCAATGTGTGGTGGTAACCGGCGGGGCCAGTGGTATTGGCGAGGCCACTGTTCGTGGGATAGTGGCAGAGGGGGGCAGGGTGGTAATCGCCGATCTGCAGGAGGAGCGCGGCCAGGCCCTCGTCGCTGAACTCGGCGACGCCACCGCCTTCCATCCCACCGACGTGACCCGTGAAGAGGATATCGTCGCAGCCATAGCCCTTGCGCAGGAACGCTTTGGTCCCTTGACCGGTATGGTCAATAACGCCGGTGTCGTCGGCGCGATTGGATCCATCATGGACACTAGCGCAGAGGCTTTCGACCACACCATGGCGATTCTTTCGCGCGCGGTGTTCCTGGGCATAAAACACGCCGCCAGGGCGATGCAGCCGCAGGGCAAGGGGGCGATTGTCTCCCTGGCCAGTACTGCGGGTGTGATGGGTGGCCTGGGGCCGCATGTCTACACCATGGCCAAGCATGGTGTGGTGGGGCTTACCAAGTCAGCGGCCTGCGAGCTGGCGCGCCTGGGTATTCGCGTCAATGCGGTGGCACCTGGCGGGACAGTGACGCCAATGACCAATGCCCTGGGTGATAACAACCCGGAGTCAACTGCAAAAATGATCGCTGAATCATCACCGCTGGGCTTTGCCTGTATGCCGGAAGACATTGCGCGGGGGATTCTTTTCCTGCTCTGTGACGATACCCGCTATATGACCGGGCACACGCTGGTGATCGATGCTGGACAGACCACCGGCGCGGAACCGCCGCCTTTTTTCTCACAGGATGCGGATTTACTGCTGCATGCGGGTAAGCGCGGTGGGTCGGCCTGACCCCTGCAAATTTTATCCACTCCTGGGATCCGGTCAATTGCGAAATGCTCATTAGGCTGACCGGGCCATAGTGAAATACTAACTACTGTATTAATATAATTAAATATATTAATCGCGTGCCTCGGGCTATTATAGGCAACTGTAGACAAACAAATACTCAAAAAGGAACTACCATGACAGCAATAGACCGTGTACCTAACGTCGTATTCAAGACCCGCGTGCGTGACGAATCTGTCGAGGGAGACAACCCCTATCGCTGGGAAGACAAGACAACCGCGGACCTGTTTGGCGGCAAAAAAGTGGTGGTTTTTTCCCTGCCAGGTGCTTTCACACCGACCTGCTCATCCAATCACCTGCCGCGTTACGACGAGCTCTATGAGGAATTCAAGGCCCAGGGCGTGGATGAAGTCATCTGTGTCTCGGTCAATGATGCCTTTGTCATGTTCCAGTGGGGTAAGCAGGTTGGCAACAACAATATCTTCCTGCTGCCTGACGGTTCCGGCGAGTTTACCCGCAAAATGGGTATGCTGGTGGACAAGTCCAACATCGGTTTCGGGATGCGCTCCTGGCGTTATTCCATGGTGGTGGATGACGGTAAGATCGACAAGATTTTTGTAGAACCGGAGTTCGGTGACAACTGCGCAACAGATCCGTTTGAGGTTTCTGATGCCGACACCATACTCGCTTATCTCAAAGGGGTTGAGCCACAGGGTGTAGCATCCCCGAGTAAGGCATTCGTCGGCTGAATCTGGCGCTTAACGCCGCCGCCTGTTCTCCCGGTCGTAGACCAAGTCATCCTGGCGACCGCCACGTAGGCAGTCGGGAGCGAGGTCAAAGTAGCTGTCCCGGGTGGGCTGGGTGCGGCTCCAGTCCACGCGTTCGCTGCGGTAGGCGAATTTCCACACGCCGTCGCGCTTTTCATAGCGGTCCAGGTAGCGCCCCGCTATGATGATATCCTCGAAACCGGCTTCCCCCGTCACCTTGTGATAGGCCTGGAAGTACACTTCGCCAAACGCCTCGTCTCCTTCCAGTTCAATCAGCACATTGCCGATCATGTGTTGGTTGGCGGCGTGTGCTTTAAGTGCCGTGGTGCAGTAGTGGGCGAACTCGGCCGGGGTACCCTCGGTAAAACCATAATCACACCAGCCGTCTGCAAAGAATACCGAGACCAGTAGTTGCTCGTCGAGGCGATCCAGGCCACGCATGTATTTACAGGACAGTTCGTAAATCTCCTGCTTGTCCAGCAGGGCTTGTACTTGATCGTTCACGGTGGGTACCTCTTTATTAAACAGATTCCAGGAATGGGTAGAGCGGGTCTGCGCCTTTGTGGGCACCCTTGGCCAGGTCCGCGAAGGCTTCATCGCTGCGTTCATCTACGACCGCGAGTCGCTTGCTCCAGTCCATGACGACCTGTCGGTGTAGAATCTTCCATTGCCCGTTGCGCTTCTCCAGTCGATCCAGG
>RCNC010000549.1_pt1 | contig 24004 bp, 22 predicted proteins | sample 2041301 | NCBI WGS metagenome assembly RCNC01 (sample SAMN09708231, study PRJNA481090) | Marine sediment metagenome, whole genome shotgun sequencing project. | biome: marine sediment; feature: ocean; material: sediment; isolation source: Sewage treatment plant 13A marine sediment (STP13A) ...
CCGGCACAATAGCAAACCCGCACCCCTCACCATCGCCTGCACGGAAGCTATCTGATGGCTGGCGGGGAGGAAGGAAAGCCGCTCACCATTGAGCCCAGTGGTTTCACCCCGCTGGACCCCGGGGTCGAGAAGACAACACGGCGCCGTCATAGCCCGGTCCGCCTGCTGCTGCTCGCCTGCCTGATACTGTTTGCCCTGGTGATGGCGTTCCTGCTCAGCGCGCGCTCACTACAGATTGTGGTCATTGCCCAAACACCGGCAGAAGTATCAATCAGCGGCCTTGCAGTACCCTTCGGCGAGCGCTACCTGATACGCCCCGGCATACACGAGGTCAATGTCACAGCCCCTGGCTACCACCCGCTGGTGACAGAGGTCACGGTAGACCAGTCGGATAGCCAAACCATTGAGTTAGTACCACAGGCACTACCGGGCCTGCTGTCCGTCAATAGCCTCCCGCAGGGCGCTACAGTCAGCCTGGATGGCGAGCCTCTGGGCAAAACGCCATTGGCGGCTGTGCCCGTGGCAGCGGGCGAGTACCAGTTGCTGCTGGAAGAAGCGCGCCACCTGCCCCTGCAACAGGTGCTAGAGGTGACTGGTCGCAACATCGCACAGCAACTGGAGCTGCAGATGGCACCCGCCTGGGCAGTAGTGACTGTTGACAGCCTGCCACCTGGCGCCCGGATCCTGCTGGACGGGGAAGCCATTGGCACGACACCGGCTGCGCTGGAAATTCTCCAGGGTGAACACCAGCTGATGCTGCAACTGGACACCTATGCCCCCTGGCAGCAGACGCTGCAGATCACCGCCGGCACAGCCCAGCAGCTGGGGCAGCTTAAGCTGCAACCCGCCGCGGGCGCTCTGGAACTGGCCAGTGTGCCCTCTGGTGCCAACGTCACCCTGGATGGCGAATTCCAGGGCCAGACACCCCTGACCCTTGAATTGAGCCCGGACCAAGCGCACCGGCTGGCTGTGTTCAAGCCTGGCTACCGCCGTTACAACGGCACCGTGCAACTACCCGCCGCCGGCAGTGACCAACAAACGGTAAAACTAAAGGCGCAGTTGGGTGAGGTGCGCTTCCGCATCTCTCCGGGCAATGCCCTGTTGAAAATCAATGGCAAAACTCGCGGCACCGGCAACCAGACCCTGTCCCTGCCTGCGGTGGGTCACTCTGTAGAAATCAGCCTGGAGGGATACGCCAGCATCCGACGCCGGGTGACACCGCGTCCGGGCCTGCCGCAGCTGGTAGAGGTGACACTGCTCACGCAGCAGGATGCGCGCATGGCCCGTATCAAGCCAGAGATCACCACCTCCGTAGGCCAGACCCTGCTGTTGTTCAATCCGGCGGAATCATCCCTGGCTGACTTCACTATGGGAGCCTCGCGCCGCGAGCCAGGCCGGCGGGCCAACGAGGTCCTGCACCCGGTAAGCCTGCAGCGCATGTTCTACCTGCAGACTACCGAGGTCACCAATGCCCAGTTTCGCCAGTTCGATACCAGTCACAACTCTGGCCAGATAGAGGGCAACAGCCTCAACAGGGAGCACCAGCCAGTGGTGCAGGTGAGCTGGCAACAGGCCGCGAGCTTCTGCAACTGGCTCAGCAAGCGTGGAGGCTTGCCTGCGTTCTATCGTGAAAACCAGGGTATTATCACTGGCTTCAACCCCTCGGCCACGGGCTACCGCCTGCCCACTGAAGCGGAGTGGGCCTGGGCCGCTCGCGCCAGTGGCGAGAAATTACTCAAATTTCCCTGGGGCGAGACATTTCCACCGACTACTGCGACGGAAAACTATGCCGACAACACTTCGGCCTACGTCACCGGCCGCATTCTCAACGGCTATACCGATGGCCACGTGGTCAGCGCCACGGTGGCCTCCTTCGGCCCCAATCACCACGCGCTCTTCGATATGGGTGGCAACGTCGCCGAATGGAGCCACGATGTCTACAGCATTCCCTCGGCCAACGCATCGACCGCAGTCGACCCCCTGGGCAGCCAGACCGGCGACAACTACGTGCTGCGCGGCGCGGGCTGGGCGCACGCCAAACTCTCTGAGTTACGCCTGTCGTACCGCGATTATGGGCAAGCCGGCCGGGATGACGTAGGATTCCGCCTGGCACGCTACGCGGAGTAAGCGATGATTTCCCAACGACAACTGGCCCTTCTTGTTCTCACCCTCAGCCTGGGCGTTTTCCCTGTGCTTGCGCAACAGGCGCCCGCGGAAGATGCAGACTCCGCAGCCCAGGAGCAGGAGACAGAGCCCGGCGCGCAGACGCAGGAACAGGGCTCCACCGCTACCGGGGAACCCGGCCCGGCCAGCAAGCCCGCCCCTGCCAGTAAAGAATCACCTTTCGATTACCGCTCTTCTGAAGAAATATCCGAGGACCTCCCGGTCTCTTTCCCGGTAGATATATAGACAGACTTACAGGAACGCCGCATGAAACAAAGAATGTCATCCGAATTCATCTACCAGGTATTCGCGTTGTTAATCGCCGTCATCGTGGTGCATGCGATCTATGTCGGCGTCATCAGGCCCAGTGCCAACGCCCAGATAGAGCGCAACATGGCACTGCAGGCAGCGGGTGAAGAAGTCACCGCCGCACGCACCCTGTCGATTGTCATCCGCGATTTCGAGCAGGAGTCCTGTTTTATCCTGCTGATCTGGGCGCTGGCCATCATGGGATACAAGGGTCGCAGGATGATGCGTGAACAGGATGTGCTGGGACGCAAACTATTGGATATTCCCGAGGGCACCACTGTGCTCCCGGAAGATGCGCGAGTATACAGCCGCTCCCTGGAGGCCCTGCCAGAAGAGGAGCAGGATTACCTGCTGCCGCGAACCCTGCTCTCCGCCCTGCAACGCTTTGCGACCACCGGCAGTATCCAGGCCGTCGCGGACACCATCAGGGAAAATTGTGAGGTAGAATCCGACCGCCTGGACTCTGAAATGTCCATGGTGCGCTATATCGCCTGGGCCATACCCTCCATCGGGTTTATCGGCACCGTGCGCGGCATCGGCGATGCACTGGGACAGGCCTACAAGGCGGTAGAGGGCGATATTTCCGGCGTCACTGTCAGTCTGGGCGTGGCTTTCAACAGCACCTTTGTCGCCCTGGTACTGAGTATCATCATCATGTTTTGCCTGCACCAGCTGCAGCTGTCCCAGGAGCGACTGGTGCTGGATTGCCAGCGTTATTCAGACAAACGCCTGCTGCGCTTCCTGGTGGCTCACTAATGAGCATCGCCCTGCTGGACCTCAATGACTGCAACCTGCAGTTATGGCACCAGGACACCCATGTACAAAGCCCCGGCTACGCACTATTGCGGGGGCAGCAGTACACGTTCGGCGCACAGGCCCGCGCGGGGGCACGCCTGCAACCACGTGATATCAATACCCGCTACTGGTGGCAACTGAGTACTGAGGCCCTGCAACCAGCGCTGGGCCCCGCGCGGCACACCGGTGACCTGGCGCATGCGCACCTGCAGGCACTGCATCGCGAGGCGCAACAACCCGCCGAGATGGTGCTGGCGGTTTCCGGCACCATGGCCCACGACCAACTGTCCCTGCTGCTGGGTATTGTGCAACAGTGCCCCTTTGACGCGGTCGGCCTGGTCAATCGCAGCGTGGCCCTGGGCAGCCTGTACAGCCACAGCGAGCGCCTGTTCCATCTGGAAATACAGCTACACCAGGCGGTCATCTGTGAGTTGACCGCACACAACAACACGCTGGACCTGCAACGCACTGTGCCCCTGCCGGGCTGCGGCCTGCTGCAGGTGCAGGAGCGACTGGTGGAGATAATCGCCGCTGCCTTTGTGCGCCAGACCCGCTTTGACCCGCGACGTAAAGCCGACAGCGAGCAGCAGTTATACGATGCGCTGCCCGCTACCCTGCTTGCCCTGCAAAACAGCAACGAGACCAATGTCGATGTGAACGGCTACCAGGCGCGGATCAACAGTAGTGATCTGCAGGCTGCAGGCACTCGCCTGTTCGACAGCGCCAGAGAGTCCATAGGCCTGCAGCAACCGGGTGACCAGGTGATTGCCGACCCACTGGCGGCGCTGGTCCCTGGCTTAAAAAACCAATTCCAGAACCTGGACTTCCTGCAGTCGAATGATATCCACCGCGCCCTGCTGCTGCATCAAGAGCAACTCGTACAGCGTGGGGAGGGGCTCAGCTTCATTACCTCACTGCCCTGCATGCAGGAGAAAATCGAGCCAACAGAAGAAACTGCCACTGCAGTCGTCGCTGCGCCGACACCAATCCCAACCCAGCTGCCAACACAGGCAAATCCTCCCACTCACCTGTTGCGCGAGCATTGCGCTACTCCCCTGTCGACCTCGGGCACGGCACTGGCAGCAGACTGGGAACTGTATAAGGGCGAGCAGGGCTGGCTGCTGCGCGGCACCGGCACTGCTGCTACGGTCAACGGCGAGGCTTATACTAACGGCCAGACATTGGCCTGCGGTGACAGTATCAGCATCGGCGCCACGTTCGATGCACTATTGATCACAGTGGAGACCTGACATCCATGGCCAGGAAGAAGCGCGAATTCACTACCTTCAACCTGAGTTTCCTGGACATAATGTCCTGTGGATTCGGCGCGGTGGTACTGGTCTTCCTGATCATGAATCACGCCATTGAAGAGCAGCAGGTGGAGCTCAACCAGGACCTGTTATCCGAGGTAAACCTGCTGGACGAGGACATCACCGACGGCACTGCGGGCCTGGTGCGCCTGCGCAATACCTTGTCCGATGTAGATATGAAAATGGTTGAAGCCCAGGGGCTGGCGACGCGTATCATCGAAGACAAGTCCGAGTACGAGGCCTTGATTGAAGACCTCAGGCGTGATGGTTATTCCGAGTCTTCTGACATCGAGTCGCTCAAGGCAGAGGTATTGTCCCTGGAAGCAGAGGCCAAGAAACTGCGCCAGGCCAGCAAAGACGACAGTGGCAACAAGGCCCGCTCTTTTATCGGCGATGGCAATCGTCAGTACCTGACAGGGCTCAACCTGGGGGGCAGGAATATCGCCATTTTGCTGGACACGTCTTCCAGTATGCTGGCCGACAAGCTGGTGCAGATTATTCGCCTGCGCAATATGGGAGAGCAGATCCAGCGCCAGGCGGAAAAATGGACTCGCTGTCTCAATACGGTCGATTGGTTGACCGCACAGTTACCCGCTGGCAGCAAGTACCAGGTCATTTTGTTCAACACTGAGGCCGTACCGCTGCTACCGGAGAGCAAGGGAAAATGGATGGATGTCGGGGATCAGGCGCAGCTGGAGAAAGTGTCCGCCGAGCTGCGCAAAATCACCCCCAGTGGCGGCACCAGTATGGAGAACGCCTTCCTGGCACTGCAGGAACTGTCGCCGCAACCGGATAATATTTTCCTGATTACCGACGGTTTACCCACCCAGGGCACATCCCCACCCAGGGGCAGCAAGGTCAGCGGCAGGGAGCGCCAGAAGCTGTTCCGCCAGGCTATCAGGCAACTGCCGGGTAACGTACCGGTCAATATCATTCTCACACCCCTGGAGGGCGACCCCATGGCGGCTTCAGAGCTGTGGCAACTGGCGCAGTCAACCAGGGGCTCTTTCCTCAGCCCATCCAGGGACTGGCCCTAGCGGGGCGGGAGGCACAGTGGCAAGACACAGGAAAAGGCGCGGCCCGGAAGAGTTTTCACTGTCGTTTCTCGACGTCATTTGCTGTGGCTTTGGCGCGGTCATCCTGCTATTGATGATCACCAAAACCGTAGAGCCCCAGATCATAGAGGCGTCAACCATCAACCTGGAAGGCAAGCTGGCGGACCTGCAGGAGCAGTTGTTTGAAATCAGGGGGGAGACGCGGGTTCTCAACCGCGACCTGAACGCCAAGCACGAACAGCTGTCAGAGTATGAACAGCGTATCGCGATACTGCGCGGCGAGCTGGCCAGCGCGAAGTCACGCCGTGATAGCCTGCAGGTGCAGGACAGCAGCAACTCCGCTATCAGTGGCCAGCTGGCAATAGCCAAGCAGCAGCTGTCCAATGAAATGAAGCGCCTGCTGGGAGCGCAATACAAGTCGAAGAACCAGTTAATCGGCGGTATCCCGGTGGACAGTGAGTACATTATTTTCGTGATCGACACCTCGGGCTCCATGTTCTCCTACGCCTGGGACCGCGTGCTCAAGGAGGTCGAGGCAACACTGAGTATCTACCCGAAGGTGAAGGGGATACAGGTAATGAACGATATGGGCAAGTACATGTTCAGCCGCTACCGCGGGCAATGGATACCCGACACACCGGGACGGCGCAAGGTGATCATGCAGAACCTGCGTGGCTGGAATGTTTTCAGTAACTCCAGCCCAGTGGAGGGCATTACCGCGGCAATTCGAACCTTCTATGACCCGGGTAAGAAAATCAGCATCTACGTGTTCGGCGATGAATTTACCGGCGAGTCAATCGCCGAGGTCATCGATACGGTAGACCGGATCAACAAGGTCGATGCCAATGGCAACCGCCTGGTGCGCATCCACGCGGTGGGCTTCCCGGTACAATTTAGTCGTGCGCCAAATCTGCAAACCACCGGCATCCGTTTCGCCACCCTGATGCGGGAGCTCACCCATCGCAATGGAGGTACCTTTGTTGCTCTCAACGACTTCCGCTAGTAATTGCCATTCCCTACGCTTGCTGGCAGTCCTGGGCCTGCTCGCACTGATGGTCGGCTGCGGGCCCACCCGCGTCGTGGTCGACGGTAACTTTCCGTCGCCGCTGATTGAGCCACTGCCCCTCACCGTCGGCCTGTGGTTTGATGAGGACTTCTCGACCCACGAATTCTTCGACCAGTCCAAAAGCAAGAGCGAATCGAGCTGGGTAGTGCAGACCGGCACCGCCCAGGTAGCGATGTGGGACACCCTGCTGGCCGGCATGTTTGAAAATGTCACGTATATGAAGGGCGAGCCAGGGCCGAACCAAATGAACCAGGTTGTTGATGGCGTGCTGATTCCCCATGTGGAAGAACTGCAGTACGCCATTCCGGCGCACACCAATGTCAAGGTCTACGAGATATGGATGCGCTACCGTTTCAAGCTGGTCACTACCAGCGGTGAGCCCATCGCGGAATGGACTATGAGCAGCTACGGCAAAACACCCACCGCGTTTTTGCAAAGTGACAAGGAAGCAGTGAACCTCGCCGCAGTGATGGCGCTGCGCGATGCTGGCGCCAACTTTGCAACCAGTTTCACCAAGGTGCCCGAGGTGCAGGAATGGCTGCAACAGCACGGCCTGGCATCCGCAGAGGTGACGCCATGAAATCCATTTCTTTGCGCACCGCCCTGCTGTGTGCCAGCGCCACCCTGGCTTCCGCCTGCGTGACATCCACCGTGGACGAAATGGTATTCAACGAGCCCCTGGAAGGCATCGGTGATTCCAGTGTGGTGATTCTGGGTAGGCGCCACGCCAGCGACTACGACACTGAACCCGATTTTATTCGTTGCGTGGGTAAGCACATCTCCTCCCGCGACAGGTCCATAACTGTCATCGGTGAACTGGAGTTTATCAATGAACTCTACCCGTGGTTTGAGCCCCGCACCGCGCCGCTGCGACCGACGGATATCGAGCGCCTGCTGCAGCAAAAACCGGTAGCGGAAAAAATGCTGGCGCTGAAGACGGAGTATATGATCTGGATAGACGGTTCCACCGTCCGTTCCGATTCTGCCGGCTCCATGACCTGTGCCATTGGGCCCGGCGGCGGCGGCTGCTTTGGCTTCGGCACCTGGAGCAACGACTCAAATTACGAAGCCACCATCTGGGATTTCACTGACCGGGCGGAAGTAGGTCGTGTCAATACCAGCGCCACAGGCCAGTCCTACATGCCAGCGATAGTCATTCCCATCCCCATTATCGCCCCGGTGCAGGGCACTGCCTGTGACGGCATTGGTGACCAACTGCTGGAATTCCTGTCCAGCGAGTATTAGGAGACGATCATGCCCAGCGCACGACACGCTGCCCTGCTTCTCATCGCCTCGCTGACCACAGCGCTGCTCCCCGGCTGCGCCAGTAACCCCGCCACAGGTGGCTCCAGCGTGGTGGTATCCAGCCAGGGCCGGGAGGTGACCATAGGCGACGAAATGCATCGTGAGATGCTGGCAAAGGGAGCAGCTTACGATAGCCCCGAATTAGAGGCCTACGTGAATCGGATCGGCCAGCGCCTGGTGGCCAACAGCGACAAGCCCAGCATGAAGTTTACCTTCACCGTAATAGACAGCCCCGATATCAACGCCTTCGCACTGCCCGGCGGTTATATCTACATCAATCGCGGCCTGCTGGCCTACCTGGACACTGAGGCGGAGCTGGCGGGTGTGCTATCCCACGAGATCGGCCATGTCACAGCGCGCCACCACGGCCGACAGCAAACGGCTGGCATCACCAACAAGGTATTGGCCACCACGGTCTATATCCTCACCGGCAGCGGCGACATCGCCGACGCCTCCAATATGTACGGCACTGAACTGATAAGCGGTTACGGGCGCGATATGGAGCTGGAAGCGGATGGCCTGGGCGCAGAGTATATGCACAAGTCGGGTTATGACACTGAGGCACTGCTGGAGGTTATCGGTGTCCTCAAGGACCAGGAGCGTTTCCAGCGTGTGAAAGCCAAATCCGGCGGCAAGACAGTCTCCACCTACCACGGCTTGTATGCTTCCCACCCCCGCAATGACCAGCGCCTGAAGAAAGTAATCCAAACCGCCAGTGAGCTGGACATGGATAACTACGTTGAAGACCCTGCGGTGCCGGGAGAATTCAAACGTCACATGGAGGGCCTGGTTTGGGGAGAGAGTGTACAGAGCGAACGCTCGGAAAGTCGCTACTACCACACTAAATTGGCGTTCACTTTCGAACGACCCCAGGACTGGCAGGTCACCGCGGGTAGCCAGGCCGTCGTGGCACGCGCACCCCAGGGCGATGCCGAACTGACACTCAAGATTCGCCGGCGAGACCAGGCAAGTTCACCTCGCTCCGTGCTGGAAGCCAATGCCAAGGGCAGCCTCCGCGACGGCGCCCAGCTGGATCAAGCGGGCCTCAAAGGTTATACCGCAATCGCCAGCGGCAATGGCAGTTCCCGCCGCCTGGCGGTAATCGACTACGGCAACCTGAGCTACCTGTTTGAGGGCGAGGCACAGGATTTCCCCTCCAAAGATGCACAACTAATGGCCATCATTGAAAGCTTCCGTCCCTCTCACCCCAGGGAGCGGACGGCCGCGACAGGTCGTTATATACACTACATACAGGTTCCCCGGGGAGCCACCATGGCCAGCCTCGCCGCCAGCATCCGCATCCCGAATGCGGAAGCCCAGTTACGCTTGATCAACGGTCTCTATCCCAGCGGGGAACCACGGACGGGTGACTGGATCAAGGTAATAAAATAAAGTCTCGCACCGTAGCCACTCATGCCATCACAGAAATTACCGCTTACGGTAATTTCCACAGCCGGGCGACGCGATACTCATAACTATCGCGGGCAAAAGGATGAACCTCGACAGCGCCCGCCTCCTCCAGGAACCGCAACAGGTTTTGGAGCTCCCCCAACTCGGTGTACCGGGTCATGCCATAGGACTGCGCCAGGTCAAACGGGACCGACGGGGCCCACTGGTGATGGTAAAGATATCGAGCAAATTGCGTTGGCTGCTCGCGCAACTGGCCCCGGGAGAACAACACCCACTTCACTTTATTACTTGCGACAACTTCCTGCAGCTTGAGGTCCGCGTGGTCCAGTCGGAAAATCACATTGTCACCAAAGTAGACGTCTGTTTGCAGCGCCCGCCGCCCCGGTGAGTACATCACTGTGCTGGGCAAAACCAGCAGCCGGTGATCCACATCCACTTCATTTTGAAGAGCGCGGTACACCGCGCCCCAGTGAGTGGCGTAACTTGGGGCGTATCTGGCATCGATCATGAACTCCCTTAATCCGCTACTCAAGTCGCCCATAAGCGGCCACTGCGGTTCCGCCCAGGTGTCGGAGAAACGGCGATTCCCTACATTGAAGGCGGAAAAAGACGCCAGACTGGATGCGCTGAGCACTGCGAACACCAGCACTGGCAAACTGCCGGCAAGCAGGGCACGCCTGCTTTCACTGACCCTTACCACTGCATAAAAAACGGCCACCAGCAGCAAGGGCAGCAGCGGCAGGAAGGCCCGCGCGAACAGGGTCTTGAGAAACAAGGCATAGACGGCGACAAAAATAATGGGGATCAGCAAAAAGCATCCGGCCCGAAAATCTGTGGCGTGGTGCACATTGCGGTCATTGGGCCGCAGACACCATCCCAAAAAGACCAGGCCAAGGACAACACATAGTGTCATTGAGACTGAATGGCTGCCGGCGATTGCATCCCACAGAAAGCGGTAAAAACGTTCTACGTAGCTGTCGGCAGGCGCAGTGGACGGCTGCAACACACTCTGCAATAGAGGCCGTACAACTGGCGCCTGCCAGAAAAACAGCAGTACTGCCACCGAGGCAGGCACTGCAGAAAATAATATCACTCGCTTCAAACCCTGCACAAGAGAACCACCATGCGGGTGCATTCGATCCGCAAGCAGTAGATAAAGGCACAGGGGAACAGCTAATAAAATCAGTTCCTCGTGGGTCATGGCTGCAGCAGCCAGGCATAATCCCGAGAGAAAAAGCTGCAGAGCGCCAAACCTTCCCGCTCCTGCCCCGACACAAAATACACAGGACGCCAATACAAAAAAGGTGGACAGGGTATGTGGCAGTTCCTGCCGCGAAGCCCAGATAGCCAGGGGCAGGATTGCATAGCTGGCGGCGCAGGCGAGAACAACCGTGTAACGACGGGAAACAAGCCATGCCAACAAAGCAAGCAGTAACAGGTTCACCACATCGAGCAACACGTTAGCCAGCTTGATCGCATGGTCGAAATGGCCGAACACTTGCAATGCCAGCGCGTTAAAACCCAGCAATACGGGCCGCAGAACCGACGTGGATTCACCGATACGGAATACGAAGTTGCCCTGCAACCATTGCTCAGCCAGGGAGAAGTACAGGATGGTATCGCTACCACCAATGCCTATTGTCTTGATGCCATAGAGTCGCAGGGACAGCGCCATGATCATCAGCAGGGGTAGGCCAACAAGACAAATTTTCCTGCCGACAGGCAGCACTGTGGTGGGGGTAGCCTTGGCAGTCATAAAACGTTCTTCACCACTCCCAAATAAACCAGGCCCTTATGAATATCCGGATCATGTCATTACCACCGCCTGCGCTTCACCCTTTCTTCTGCACCAACACCCAGGGGGCGGCGACCACAGCCCATAATTCCTCGTTCGTGTCGTACCAGGCGAGGGCCTGTTCATCACTGACGGCAGCAACCTGTCCCGTATCTATCCAACCCTGGAAACACGCGGTATTGTCCATACCCAATTGCACCGCCACTTCAACAAGATCGAGGCCGCCAGACACGTCAACCACGCTACCCCCGGCATAGTAGGTCTGCAAATCATGCCATTGGATGCGGGCGGTCTGGCCATGGTATTCACGGCGCAATAGCGCCTCGCGGTCAGCCTTGTCATCAGTCTTGCTATCAGCCATAGCGGGAATCTGCGACAAATGGATTGGTCTCCCGCTCCTGGCCAAAGGTTGAGGTGGGACCGTGACCGGGGATGAAGGTGATGTCATCACCCAGGGGAAAGAGTTTATTGCGGATACTGGCGATGAGGTCCTCGTGATTCCCCTGGGGGAAGTCCGTACGACCGATAGAGCCCTGGAACAATACATCGCCCACCCACGCTACCTTCTGCGGCGAGTAGAAAAACACCACGTGGCCAGGTGTGTGGCCGGGGCAGTGCACAACCTTTAGCACCTGCTCACCGACAGTCACCGTGTCGCCCTCCTCCAGCCAGCGATCCGGAAGAAAAGCGTCCGCATGAGGAAAACCCGACATCTGGCAGGCCTGCGGCAGGCCATCCAACCAGAATTTATCGCCTTTATGAGGGCCTTCAATTTGCACCTGCAGTTGCTGGCGTAAAACATCAGACGCCGCGCAATGATCCAGGTGTGCGTGTGTCAGGATAATTTTCTCAACCACTGCGCCCATCTGCTCCACAGCGTCCAGGATGCGATCGACATCACCACCCGGGTCGACGATTGCAGCCTTGCCAGTAGTCTCACATTTAATGATGGAGCAATTCTGCTGGTAGGGCGTTACGGGGACGATTGCACACTGTATCGACATATTACTTCGCTGATTCCTCTGAATTCCCTTACCTGCTTAGCACGGTACCAATACAGCCCGGTCAGGCCCGGGGCACTTCACTCTCATCCTGTGCGACCTCGGCCAGACCGGCCTGTGCATCACAAAAGACGCGCTGTTCCAGCTGTTTCTCACTATTGGCCACGATAACCGATATGGTGGCATCGCCAGTAACATTGACAGCGGTGCGCACCATATCAAGCAGGCGATCAACACCGATAATCAGCGCTATACCCTCGACCGGTAAACCGGCCTGTTCCAGCACCAGTGCCAGGGTAATCAGACCAACACCGGGAACCGCCGCCGTGCCGATGGACGCCAGGGTCGCCGTCAAAATAATAGTGATAAACGCCCCCAGTGACAGGTCGATGCCGTAGACCTGGGCAATGAATACAGTTGCCACCCCCTGCATGATAGCGGTGCCATCCATATTGATAGTGGCGCCCAGCGGCACGGTGAAGCCCGCTACCGAATTATGCACACCCATCCTGCGCTCCACTGTGCGCAGGGTAATTGGCAAGGTGGCCGCGGAAGAGGCCGTACTAAACGCAAAGGCCCACACAGGACGCATCTTGAGCATGAGCATACGTGGAGAAAGACCAGTCAGACCCTTGAGCATCAGGCTGTAAACGACCAGCGCGTGAAACAGTAGCACCGCCAAAACGGTAAAAAAGTAGGCCGCCAGATCCATGATGGCGCCAATACCCATGCTGGAGAACAACTTCGCCAGCAGTGCAAATACGCCATAGGGGGCCAGGAGCATCAGAAGCTCGACCATTTTCATGACCACCGCTTCCAGGTCCCGGAAGAAACTGGCCAGTCGCCGACCCGGCTCTCCCGCGTGGGAGATCGCATAACCAACCAGCAGCGCAAAGACAATAATCTGCAGCATCTTGCCTTCGGCCATAGCCCGCACCGGGTTCGAGGGGAATATATCCACCAGTACATCGGCCAGCGGAGGAGGTGCTGAGGCCTGGAAAGTCACCTCCGCCGCCATTTCTATACCCTTGCCAGGACCCACAAACACTGCGAACAACAGCGCCACGCTTACCGCCACTGCCGTAGTGGCCAGGTAAAAACCCAGTGTCTTGATGGCGATAGGCCCCATGCGGGAACTGTCTCCCAGGGAGCTGGCGCCGCAGATCAATGACACCATCACCAGCGGTACCACCAGTAACTTGAGTGAGGCCACAAAAATACGGCCCACCACGTCAAACAAGCCGCCAACGAGGTAGGTCTCGATCCCTGAGCGGAGGACCTCGGGCAGGCTGTCACTGTGTAACAGCACATTAAACAGGGAGCCAAGTAGTATGCCGGCCGCCATGGCGAGCAGTATGCGATTGGTAAGGCTCATTCGGGACACGGTCCTGTCACGTAACCCACTACGGCATCATCTGCGCAGGCGTTACAGGCAGAGGCGTATTCCTTGCTTGCACCGGAGGTCAGTAGCGCACAGGCAGGCGCGTATTCCATGGTACACACCTGTGGCCGGGGGTCAGGGCACTGGGTCGTTGCGGGCTGGCTGGCGCAGGCGGACAAGGCAATAAGCAGGACAATAGCGAAGACGCTCCGCATTTTTATCTCCAATATCGGTGCAGGTGCGATGAAAGTGCGAAGCCTACCACTATGATGCTGCCGACGCACGTCAGCCGTGCAGCGAAAAACCCTTGCTACCGTGCTCCAAGTTGCATCATTTGCCGTGCTACCTCGATGGATTTTTCATAGCTCTGGACACCTATAAACTCATTGGTACCGTGCACCGACTGTGCCTGGGTGATACTGAGCTCCATACCGTGGAAACGGTACTGATCATCCACCAGGTCTATGTAGTGGCGTGTATCCGTCGTGGCGATCAGGAGAGAGGGTACGACTACCACCTGCGGATAAACGGCAGTAACCGCCTCGGAGATGACTTCAAAGCCACCCCCTTCGTAGTCTGCCACGCCGGGCATGTTATCCCAGTTGTCATAGCTGATTTCTATTTCCGGATCATCCACAATTGCCTCGATCCGGCTCACCACTTGCTCAGGCGTATCCCCGGGCAACAGCCGGAAGTTCACCTTGGCCTCAGCGCGCTGCGGCACCACGTTCTCCTTCACCCCGGCATTCATCATGGTAAGCGCCGTCGTGGTGCGTACATAGGAGTTGGTCATCCGGTCCTTGCCCATCTGACCGGTAACGATACCGCCGGTTAACCACAGGTTGCCGAACTTAAAGCGCTGCGGCTGCTCCACATGGGGAGCCATGGTTTCCAGCATAGCTTCCACCGGTCCTACCAGGCGGGTGGGGAAAGGGTTATCTTCGATGCGGGCCAGGGCCGCCGACAGTCTTCCAATCGTACTTTTCTTTGGCGGCATTGAGGAATGGCCCCCCTGCCCCGTCGCCGTCAGGGTCAGCGTGAGATACCCCTTCTCCGCGACATTGATCATAGCCACAGATTTTCCAGGCAACATGGGATTGTCGGAGACAATCATTCCCCCTTCATCCACCATCCAATCAAAGTGCCAACCCAGCTCTTGCATACGTTCGGCAATTTTGGCGGCACCATTCTTGCCACTGATCTCCTCGTCGTGCCCAAAAGCAAAAACCAGTGAGCGACGCGGGGTAAAGCCCTCACTGAGCAAAGCCTCAGCGGCCTCCAGAATACCCAGCAGACCCTGCTTGTCATCCAGGGTGCCGCGCCCGTATATCTTGCCATCGGCCACCACGCCTGCAAATGCCGGGTGCTCCCAATCGCCCTCGGTGCCGGGCTCTACCGGCACCACATCCATATGCGCGGTAAAAAGAATGGGACTCAAACTGGCATCGCTACCGGGCCAATGAAGCAACAGGCTATAGCCGTTGATTCTTTCGACTTCCAGCTGACCAAACACCCGCGGATAGCTGCTGCGCAGAAACTGGTGGAAACGCTCAAACTCGTCGAAATTAATGCGGCTATAGTCCTGGTAACTGATCGTCTGGAAGCGCACCCCCTGCGCAAGACGCTCGACGGGTGTGGCAGCCGCGTGGACTATTGCACTGACCAACATTGGCAGCAACAAGACCAGAGCAGAGCGTCTAATCAAGGGTTTCCAGCTGGTGTCTTTCATCGGTTCTCCAGTTGTTTGGGGAACAGGCTGCATTCCAACAGTGCACAACCTTGCAGCATGTCATTCCAGTGGTCAATCTGCAGCGCCAACTGAACATAGCCTGCTGTGGGCAGATTATCCAGGCTGTGCTGTCCCAACAGTAGATTGACCAGATCAGTCAGGCCGGGGTTGTGCGAGATAATGAATAATTCACCCAGGGCATCATCCTGCGCCCTTATCCACTGGCTTAGTTCATCAGGTGAAAAGGTGTACAAGCGCTCTTCTGTGTGATGCTCAGTAGCGGCCAGCTGCGTCCAGCCGTCACAAATACCCCGCAGTGTCTGTTGGGCACGCCGGGCCGGACTGACATGCACGCCCAATGGCTTCAGGCTGGCGGAGAGCGCGGCTCCCATCCGGGGTGCATCCCGCCTGCCGCGTTTATTAAGCGCCCTTTCGCGGTCGGCCAAGCCCGGCTGGTCCCAGGCGGATTTGGCGTGACGCATCAGGTGCAGTATTTTCAACGACAAAACCTCCGACAGGGACTGTCAGTTTAAACCTTTCCAAAGCATGTTGTTTCAAAATAGTCGTTAACCCGCCTGGCCCCGGTAGAATACGAGCAGTATTCTACGATTCAGGGTATTACCGGGGTAGTGCAGTCCCGGCCTGACGGGCGCGAATTTTTTGTCTCCTGCGGGCGGCTGCGCAACTCGACAAAATTTGCTGCGCAAATTTCCGGACTCGAACAGTGCTCGCCGACAACTCCCACAGGAGACAAAAAATTCAAGCGGCGCCCCTAATGTCAGGCCGGGACTGCACTACCCCGGTAATACCCAAGCCTATCAAGATACTGCTCATATTTTAATCAATACAAAACGAATTTGCGTTGCATTCTTGCGTTTGGTTTTCAACAAAGCTAGAGTCGAAAGTGTTGTATGTGGTAGCTGTACCAGGTCGTTGTACTTACCCGGTTGGTTTGTAATACGGGCAAGTGACCTCCAGAAGACCCCTTTGGGAGCGACGGAGTTCAAATGCATAGACGCATAACAGTAGCGCCATATTACCGACAGATCGCACTGAGCGACCTGCCAGGGCTTTCCTTTGTCCCAATTATCTGCAACCGCCTCACCCCGGAAAAAACCCAAACTTGTCCAGGTTCTCGAGCATATCGGGTAGCAAGTAGTCCGGGAGATCCCTGTTGATCGAGACCGACGCATCCCTGTGGCCATTCCTGGTCTACTTCATCGCAGTGCTGCTATTAGTGGCCACCATGCTCGGGCTGTCATATGTCCTCGGCCAGCGCCGGGCCAATAAAGCGACCAATATGCCCTTTGAATCCGGCGTACTCTCAGTGGGCTCGCCCCAGATTCACATGGCTGTTGATTTTTACCTGGTGGCAATCTTCTTCGTAATTTTTGATCTGGAAACCGTCTTTATTTTCGCCTGGGCAGTAGCGTTCTTCGAACTGGGCTGGGAGGGCTTCGCCTCCATCGCGGTATTCATAGTGATCCTGGGTATCGCCCTGATTTATGAATTGAGCACCGGCGCCCTGGAATGGGGAATTAAAACCCGCAAGGGGGATACCCCCAGCCACAACCGGCACCCGGAGGAGCAACACTGATGGAATGGAGCCTGAGTCGTCCCGAAGATGTGATCGCCGTATCTCCCGGGAGCGCAAGCGAGAGCCTGGAAGAGCAAATCCAACGCAACGTGTTCTTCGCCAAACTTGAGGATTTAATTGCCTGGGGGCGCGCCCACTCCCTGTGGCCCTTCAACTTTGGCCTGTCCTGCTGTTACGTGGAAATGGCGACGTCCTTCACCAGCCGGCATGACATCGCCAGGTTTGGTTCCGAAGTCATTCGCGCCACGCCCCGGCAGGCGGACCTGATGGTTATCTCCGGCACAGTATTTCGCAAGATGGCACCCGTGGTACAGCATTTATACGACCAGTTGCTGGAGCCGCGCTGGATTATCTCCATGGGCTCCTGTGCCAATTCCGGCGGCATGTACGATATTTATAGCGTAGTGCAGGGCGTCGACAAGTTTATCCCCGTTGATGTCTATGTTCCCGGATGCCCGCCCCGCCCCGAAGCGCTGATGCAGGGCCTGATGATGTTGCAGGACGCCATAGAGCAGGAGCGACGCCCGCTGAGCTGGATGGTGGGAGATCAACAGGTGCGCAAGCCGGAATTGCCTGCCCGCCGCGACTTGCTAAAAGAGCAACGCAACCAGGCCACTATCCTGAGAGGCCCCACGGACGTGTAAATAACTATAACGATAGCCCGGAGAGGCAATGCTGCAAGCTGAAGTGACAAGTACCAACGGTACAGTGGACGATCTATTCGCCTGCTTCGGCGCCAATTTATTCGATCTCCAGGCAACCCCCGACAATATCCCCACCCTGTGGCTGGAACGGGACAGACTCCTCGAGGTCCTGGCCCATCTCAAGAAACGCTTTCCAATGCTGCTGGATTTATTCGGCATCGACGAGCGCCTGCGCCAGCACAAACCCACCGCCGCGCTCGATTTCACCGTGGTCTACCACCTGTTTAATCTCACTGACCGGGAGGAAATACGGCTCAAGGTGGCGGTGACAGATGCGGATTCGAAGGTGCCCACGGCGATAAGTGTGTGGCCCAACGCCAACTGGTATGAGCGTGAGACCTGGGACATGTTCGGCATCGAATTCAGCGGTCACCCCAACCTGCGACGCATCCTGTTGCCGCCCACCTGGGAAGGACACGCCCTGCGTAAAGAGCACCCCGCGCGCGCCACTGAGATGGAACCGTTCAGTCTCGACCAGGAAAAACAGGACCAGGAGCAGGAAGCCCTGCTGTTCAAACCCGAAGAATGGGGTATGGCCCGGGCCACCGAAGATACTGAGTTCATGTTCCTCAACCTGGGGCCTAACCATCCTTCGGTACACGGTGTATTTCGTATCGTGCTGCAACTGGACGGCGAAGTGGTGGTCGACGCCGTGCCCGACATCGGCTACCACCATCGAGGGGCAGAAAAAATGGGGGAGCGCCAGACCTGGCACTCCTACATACCCTATACCGACAGGGTCGATTACCTGGGTGGGGTAATGAACAACCTCGCCTATGTCATGTCGGTGGAAACACTGGCCGGCATCAAGGTTCCAGAGCGGGCTAAAGTGATACGCATCATGATGGCGGAACTGTTCCGGATATCCAGCCACCTGGTGTTCTACGGCACCTTTGCCCAGGACGTGGGGCAGATGTCCCCCGTGTTCTATATGTTCGCCGACCGGGAACGCCTGTTCGGCATCGTTGAAGCCATTACCGGTGGCCGTATGCACCCTGCCTGGTTTCGTATTGGCGGGGTAGCACAGGACCTGCCTCTGGGCTGGGACAAAATGGTGCGCGAATTTATTGATGCCATGCCGGCAAGACTGGATCACTACCAGCAGATGACCATGGACAACAGCATTCTCAAGCAACGCACAGTGGGCATAGGCAACTACAACACCCAGGAAGCGCTGGAATGGGGCATTACCGGCGCTTCCCTGCGCGCCACCGGTATGGACTTTGACCTGCGCCGGGACCGGCCCTACGGCGGCTATGACCAGTTTGAGTTTGAAGTGCCGCTGGGCAACAGGGGCGACAGCTATGACCGGGCAGCCGTACGTGTCGAGGAGATTCGCCAGAGCCTGCGCATCATCCGCCAATGCCTGGAGAATATGCCCGAGGGCCCGTACAAGAGTGATCACCGCCTGACCACGCCTCCACCCAAGGAGCGCACCCTGCAGGATATCGAAACCCTGATCCATCACTTCCTTAACGTCAGCTGGGGGCCGGTAATACCGGCGGGAGAAGCCTCCGTACTGATCGAGGCCACCAAGGGCATAAACAACTATCACCTGGTAAGCGATGGGGGCACCACCTCCTACCGCACCCGCATACGCACGCCCTCCTTCCCGGCGCTGCAACAACTGCCACTGATCAGCCGCGGGCTGATGATCCCCGACCTGATCGCCATCATCGCCAGCATCGATTTTGTCATGGCGGATGTAGACCGATGACTGACCTGATTCCAGTCAGCAATACAACCATGCTAAGCGCAGCGGAGCTCTCGGCCATCGATGCAGAGATTGCCCATGTGCCCTACCGCGCGGCAGTCGCCATCGACGCTTTGAAAATCGTCCAGGCGCACCGGGGTTGGGTGTCCGACGAAAGTCTGCAGGCCATTGCCAGCCACCTGCAAATGTCGGCGGCGGAGCTGGACGGCATCGCCACCTTTTACAACCTGATTTTCAGGCGGCCCGTTGGCGATAAAGTCATCCTGCTGTGCAACAGCATTAGCTGCTGGATCAAAGGCTGCGACAAAATCCAACAACAAATCAGTGAACAACTGGGTATTGAACTCGGGGAAACCACAGCCGACCAACAGTTCACCCTGTTACCGGTGACCTGCCTGGGCGCCTGCGACAAGGCGCCGGTAATGATGGTAGGCGATGATCTCTACGAAGATATCGACGAGCAAGTACTGCGCAACGCGTTTACCGGGGAGGGGAAATGAGCCTGCAAAATCCCCTGACCCGCAATGTACGAGAGGATCGCACGGCCACCGACATACAGCGCTATGAGGCCAACGGCGGCTATCAGGGCCTGCGCAGCACTGTGGGCAAAATATCTCCCGCTGATTGCCTGCAAATTCTCAAGGACTCAAACCTGCGCGGTCGCGGCGGGGCAGGCTTTCCAACCGGCATGAAGTGGAGCTTTGTGCCCATGGAGGAGGCTACCGACGCATCTGGAAAAGCACGACACAAATACCTGATCTGCAATGCCGACGAAATGGAACCGGGCACGTTTAAAGATCGCTTATTGATGGAGTGCGATCCGCACCAGTTGATCGAAGGCATGATCCTGTCCGCCTACACCCTGCAGGCGGACGTAGCCTACATTTTTATCCGCGCTGAATACATCAAGGCGCAACAGTTATTGCGCGAAGCTATCGCTGTCTGTCGCGAGAGAAACTACCTTGGCGACAATATCCTGGGCTCGGATTACAGCCTGGAAATGCATGTGCACGCCAGTGCCGGCCGTTATATCTGTGGTGAGGAAACGGCGCTCATCAGCTCGCTGGAAGGAAAGCGGGCCAACCCCCGGGCCAAGCCGCCGTTCCCGCAGGTGAGTGGCCTGTGGGGGCGCCCCACTATCGTCAACAACGTGGAAACACTGTGCAATGTGCACCATATCATCGAACGCGGTGCTGACTGGTTCAAGTCCCTGGGACTGACCGAGGATGCCGGAACCAAAATGTATGGTGTCAGCGGACGCGTCAAAAATCCCGGCTGCTGGGAACTGCCCATGGGCACACCGGTGCGTCAAATACTGGAAGAGTACGCCGGTGGCATGGAAGACGGTTATAAACTAAGGGGCTTTCTTCCGGGCGGTGGTTCCACTGACTTCCTTACCCCCGAACACCTGGACCTGGCCATGGACTACGACACCATTGGCAAGGCCGGTAGCCGTATGGGAACCGGCACCATGATTATCCTCGATGACAAAACCTGCCCGGTGGGTTTCGTCAAAAACCTGGTTGAGTTTTTCGCCCGCGAATCGTGCGGGTTCTGCACGCCCTGCCGTGATGGCCTGCCCTGGACAGCGCAGGTCCTGGATGACATCGAACAGGGACGGGGGCGCCCTGAAGACATGGACACCCTCGCCCAGCAGGTCAACTTTATCGGCGCTATTGGCAATACCCATTGCGCCCTTGCACCGGGTGCGATGGAACCGTTACAGAGCGCCCTGAAATACTTCCCGGAAGATTTCGCCAGGCATATCGATGGCGGGGCATGCCCCCACTGCGACGGGGGTGCCGGATAATGCCCACTATCCAGATCGATGGACAGGACTACGAGGTCGAGGCGGGCAAAAACCTGCTGGAAACCTGCCTGTCTCTCGGGCTGGACCTGCCCTATTTCTGCTGGCACCCCGCCATGGGTTCTATCGGTGCCTGCCGGCAATGTGCGGTGGTGCAATACCAAAATGCCGAAGACCAGCGCGGTCGCATCGTTATGGGCTGTATGACCCCGATAACGGATGGCGCTATCTTCTCCCTGGGCGGAGACAAGGCGCAGCAGTTCCGGAAGGATATCGTGGAATCGCTGATGCTGAACCACCCCCACGATTGTCCGGTGTGCGCCGAGGGCGGCGAATGCCACCTGCAGGACATGACGGTCATGGTGGGACATCGGGACCGCCACTACCGCGGCCGCAAAAACACGCACCGTAACCAATACCTCGGCCCGCTGCTCAATCACGAGATGAACCGCTGTATTACCTGCTACCGCTGCACCCGCTACTACCGCGATTATGCCGGTGGCACTGATCTTGCCGCATTGGCCTCCCGTGACCACGTGTATTTTGGGCGTCACCAGGAGGGCGTGCTGCAAAGTGAATTCGCCGGCAACCTGGTGGAGGTCTGCCCTACCGGTGTCTTCACCGACAAGACACTGGTGCACGACTACACCCGCAAATGGGACCTGCAGTCAGCACCCTCTGTCTGTACCGGCTGCGCGGTGGGCTGTAATACGCTGGCGGGAGAGCGCTACGGCAAACTGAAACGAATTCACAATCGTTTTAATGCCGAGGTCAACGGGTACTTCCTGTGTGACCGCGGACGCTTTGGCGCGGGGTTTGTGAACGATCAACACCGTCTCCTGTACCCGGGATTGCGCAATGGCGATGGCACCTACAAGGCGCTGAATCATCACCAGGCCCTGCAGGAAATGCAGCAGGCCTGCACGCGTGGCCGTATTGCCGGCATCGGCTCGCCCCGCGCATCGGTGGAAGCCAATTACCTGCTGCGCACCCTGGTCGGCAGTGACAATTTCACACCCGGTTTCTCCAAACAGGAACAGGCCCTGGTGAATCAGGTACTGCAGCTGCAACAGCGCAGCTGTGCAGTCATTCCGGATATCGCCACCATCGAATCAGCCGATGCGGTACTCATCCTGGGAGAAGACCTTACCAATACCGCCCCGCGCATCGCCCTGGCCCTGCGCCAGAGTGTGCGTAATAAAGCCTACGAGCTGGCTGCGGATCTGGGGCTGGAAACCTGGCAGGATGCTGCGATCAGGAATCTCGCGCAGGAACAGCGCTGCCCCCTTTACATTGCATCAGTGGCTGACACTAGACTGGACGATGTAGCCTGCACCCGGCTGAGCCTGGCGCCGGATGACATCGCACGGTTGGGTTACGCGGTAGCGGCGACTATCGCTGGGCAGGCTACTGATCCACTGCCAGCGCCGCTGCGGGAACAGGTCGAGGAAATAGCCAGCGCAATGTCCACCGCACAGCGACCCCTGATAGTGTCGGGGACGGGCTGTGGCAACGCCGCCGTGCTAGCTGCGGCCGCCCTGCTTGCCAACAACCTGGCGGCCAAGGGCAATTCAGCCATGTTGTGCCTCGCGGTGCCGGAGGCGAACAGCCTGGGGCAGGCCATGCTGGCCGGGCCGGACGCACCCGGTCTTGAGGACCTGCAACAGCGAGCGGCCAGCGGTGAGATCGATACACTGGTGGTTCTTGAAAACGACCTCTATCGACGCGGCACGACTGCACAAATCGATGGCCTGCTGGCGGCATTCAGTAAGGTGCTGGTGCTGGACAGCCTGGACAACCGCACCACTTCCCGCGCCAGCCTGGCTCTACCTACAGCAACTTTCGCCGAGAGCGAAGGTACCCTGGTCAGCCTGGAGGGCCGCGCCCAGCGATACTATCCAGTATTCCAGCCCGCCGCGGAGCGCCGCCCTGCCTGGGTCTGGCTGCTGGCCTGCATGAAGGAGACGGGCTACGAAGAAGTGCAATCACTGCACCATTTTGACGATGTCACGCGAGCCTGCGGCAACACCATTGACGCACTGGCCGGCCTTACTGCGGCAGCTCCCGACCACCATTTCCGCAACCTGGGCATGAAAATCCCGCGCCAGACACACCGCTACAGTGGTCGCACGGCTATGCGCGCAGCAGTTTCCGTACATGAGCCCAAACAACCGGTAGATGAGGAATCTCCCTTATCCTTCAGCATGGAAGGACTGAACCGGGACCAGCCCGGCGCACTGCTGCCCTACGTATGGTCGCCGGGCTGGAACTCCAACCAGTCCCTGCACAGGTTCCAGGCAGAGGTAGGTGGCCCCCTCAAAGGAGGCACAGCAGGCGCACGATTATTGCACCCGGGAAAGTCCACTAATGCAGAGGAACAAAGCCCACCACCAGCATTCCAGCCCCAGAGCGGGCGTTGGCTATTAGTACCGCGGCAACGAATTTTTGGCTCCGATGAACTGAGTGCCCTTAGCCCGGGCATTGCAGAGCTGGTGGAGACTGCATTTATCGAAATCTGCGACGCTGACGCCAATGCCATCGGCGTCCGTGCCGGTGATGGAGTGGAGGTGAACGAAAACCTCGCTACTCTCGAAGTACGAATCAACGACAGCCTGGCACCCGGTTGCGCCGGCTTCAGCAGCGGGCTTGCGGGTACCGAAAACCTGTCCTCCACCCCATTCGGCAGCCTGAAAAAGGCAGACCAGTGGCAGCGCCGCACTCCCGAGGTAATTGGCAGCGACGGAGGTGGCCATGTCTGAGCTTGGCACCATTACCTTCGGCCTGTGCATCATAGTCGCCACAGTGGGATGGGCAGCCGTTCTCACCTGGTTCGAGCGACGTCTGCTGGGCCTCTGGCAGGATC